>Ga0156174_1038_pt1 | contig 157804 bp, 127 predicted proteins | sample RifCSPlowO2_12_FD_107827 | JGI IMG/M metagenome (GOLD analysis project Ga0156174, IMG submission 107827) | Bacteroidetes bacterium RIFCSPLOWO2_12_FULL_35_15
AAATTAAATAATTGAAATAGAGCCAATTATAAAACACGTCAATGGTAGCGGAGTCGAGAAACGAGCGAGGCAATTTAAATTGGACTAGTTTATACTGGTAAATGGTATTAAATCAAAAACAAGATTCCGGGAGTTTATACTGAGCAAAGTCGGTGGAGTCGAAATTGACATTTAATACCATTAGCTTATATAAAACATTTTTTTTCTGACCTCACCCTTAATCCCTCTCCGAAAGAGAGGGAAATAATTGGTATATTTTATATAAGCTAATGGTATAATATACTCTGAATGAAATTAAACAGGGGATTCTGATAAACTACAATTTGATTTTTTGTCCTAATCGTAATGTGCTTGTAGTTTTTAATTTATTTTTTTGACAAAGCGCTTTTGTAGAGGTTCCATATTTGCGAGCGATAGCAGATAAAGTATCTCCCTTTTTAACAACATGGATTTTCGATCCTTTTCCACCTTTTGCAGCTACAATTTTTTTTGCAGCAGTCATATAATCAAATGTTTTTTTACTGAGAGCAAGTGTATCGGAAATTAATTTATGTTCTGTAAATGAAATAACATCTGTTGGGTTAATGGGTTGACCCAAATAACGAACTTCAAAATGTAAATGACTACCTCTGGAACGACCTGTATTTCCTCCTAATCCAATATTTTCTCCGGCATAAACTTCTTGTCCTACTTCAACATTTATTTTTGATAAATGGGCATAGTATGTTTCCATTCCGTTAGAATGACGGATAACAATTACATTGCCATAGCTTTTACTTTTTTTCGCGATACGAACTTTGCCATCAAAAGCTGCTCCCACGGCATCACCAGTCTCCAGATCCAAATCAATTCCATAATGAAATACTCTTCTTCGAGGGCCAAAACCAGAGGTTACATTTCCAATAAAAGGAGGCATATAGCCACAGCTGTATGCATCAGTTAAAACAATCTCCTTTATACTGTCTTTTAAGGTAGTAATGTCAAATTTCGGAGAATGAATATTTGCTGTATCCCAGCTACAATATAATTCATAAGCCGGAAATGAAGATAATGAATCATTGTAATCCATCATTTCTTCTTCATTTATTACGTAAGGGACCGTATCAGTGGTAGTTTTTTTCTCTTTTGATGTTTTCACGATTTTATCTCCCACACCGGCAAATAAGGTATGAGCAAACAAAACAATTAAAAGTATAGAACTTACTTTTTTCATCAATAGGATTAAATTTTACTCGTCCTGTTATTTAGGAACTTTGCAAAGATGTGAAATTATATGAAAAAAACAAGCGTTAATTTATGTTAATTCCATGTTTTTTTTAACAATTGAGTTGTGTATTAGAGGGTGTATTCTTTAAAAGCCTTTGTGAGGTTGCATAAAGAAAAAAAAATAGAAAAAAATTCGACTTTAATTTGCGATTTAAATATATTTTAAACGTGCAAATGACTCAATTATTGAAAATGAATAGAAAATAATTGTTATTTAAAATTCGTTCTAAATAAAACACCGTACGAGCTAAGCAGAAGCCAGGCATTTTGAGATGTTGGGCTTTGGTTGTTATAATAAAATGTAAAGTTTTTCTTAACGATTTTTTTGTAGAAATTTTGGATTACCGGGGAATAACTTCTGTTTTATATAAACGGCAGGATGCCGCTTAACTTAATTTTTACAAGCTATGCTTAACGGGGTTATTTTACAGCAATCCCATAACTGATATATTTCCAATTGTCAGGACAGACTTTATTTAAAATTAACTCGTCAAAAGTTGAGAGCAAATTTCTTTGACTTTCATTTCTACCAAATGTTCCAAGTACACCAGTTGAATTAATATCGTATGATGAAAAATCTTTTAGAAATATTTTCATTTCCTTTATAGAAACATATCGCCATGTACCTCCCCAATTGACAAATTTCTTTCTTAGCTGCTGATGAAAAGGAGAGGCGATTAGATTTTCAGCAAATAATAATTTACCTCCAGGTTTTAAGGCTTTGTGTATTTCTTTAAAAACCTTTTCTTGCTTTTCATAATTGTTGTTACTCCCAATTCCACCTATAATTGATTTAAAAATAATGATGTCAAAATGATTTTCGTAAGGAATATTTGTCGCATCAATGTCTTGATATTTAATTAACTCATTTACATTATGTCGTATGTGAAGCGGTTCTGCTGTTATTTTAACGTCCTTCAAGTCAGAACAAACAGTCGGCTTGTTTTTTAACGCAAGCCAGAGTGAAAGTCCGCCTTCTCGTCCACCTAGCTCAAGTCCATTTTGAATTATATTCCAATCAATATTATTGTCCCAGTATTTAAGAGCCCTGGACCAGGATTTTATATCCCATTGTATAATGTCAGTCGTTAATTTATTAGTCATTGCTTAGTTCTTTAATATGCTTGCCAAACGTTTCGTATCTGAAACGTGGTGGGGATTTGGTTGCCATCACTTGTATCCACTACAAGACAGGTTTTAATTAAGGAGTAATAATTATACTTTGGCTAACCTAGTTCAAGAATTTATGAAAGGCAAATTTATTTTCAAATTTATCCGACATTTTTATCCAACGGTCGGTTTTTTGATCCAATGGTAGTTTTCCATCTTAAAAGAATGGCAAAATTCATGTTTTTGTTGTTCCCTGTGTGAAGAGATAGCCGCAGATTCGCAGATTTTAAAAAGAGATTTATTACCAAAGGCAATGATTAAAAACGTTTAAACAGTTTGTTGAACAAATCTAAAATGAGGTTAGTGAACATTAAATACGAAGGGAGTGTAGATAAATACGAACGATTGAATATTTAACATTATTGAGATTTCCCGGGAGTTTATCCTGAGCAAATTGGATGGAGTCGAAATTGACAAAAAAAATGGTTTGAATAAAATCCACAACAAAAAAATAGTAAACATTTCAACGAAGCCTTATCTTTGTAAAAATTTAAATATCTAAAAATGAAAACAGCAGAATTAGTAACATCAAAAGGTACAATGAAATTGGAGTTTTATGAGAAGGATGCTCCCGGAACAGTTAAGAATTTTTGTGATCTGGCAAGTAAAGGCTTTTACAATGGCTTAACTTTTCATCGTGTGATCCCGGGCTTCGTTTTACAAGGAGGTTGTCCGCAAGGAACAGGAGTGGGCGGACCGGGCTATAAAATTAAATGTGAATTAGGGGGTGATAATCAGTTTCATGATAAGGGAGTTCTTTCAATGGCTCATGCAGGACGTGATACCGGTGGCTCACAATTTTTTATTGTAATCAGCCGTGCCCAAACAGCTCATTTAGACAGACAACATACTTGTTTTGGAAAAGTGGTGGAAGGCTTATCCATCATTGATGAAATCCGCCAGGGTGATGTGATCGAGAAAATTACAATCTCGGATGACGGAAAATAAGTTCCGTTTTTGCCGGATTTTACCGCTTATGTAATTATTCAAAAAAATGAGTATTGCATTCGTAGATTTGTTCGCCAACGAATTATAAGCAAATTAAATAGTATATTTTTAGTAGGGAATGGATATCGTTGCATCCATTCCCTTTTTTATTAATTTTGATATAACAGTTTAAATTAATGAGTAAAAAAAGTCTTTACTGGATTTGTCAACTTGCAGGCTGGTTGTTTTATGTATTGCTACAAAGTTTATTTTTTAAACTAAGCAACGCATTTACTGTTGACGTTGCTATCAGTCAATTTCTTTTGTTCGCTTTCGGAGTTATCATTTCTCATATTTACCGGAATATAATCGTAAGCTTAGGTTGGCTGAAAATAGGTAAACTGCGGGTAATTCCATTGGTAATATTTGCAAGTGTGTTATTTGCAACGCTGCATGAATATGCACAATATGGTGTTGAATTATTTTTGCAAATCGCCTCAAATAAGCATCAAAGCAATATAGTAATTGTTACTAATATTTTGAATCTTGCATTTGTATATTTCTTTTGGTCACTTATTTATTTCTTATTTCATTTTATCGAAAATTATAAAAAAGCGGAGATTGAAAATTTAAAATGGGAAGCTTCTATCAATGAGATTGAATTGAATAAACTGAAATCGCAGCTCAATCCTCATTTCATGTTTAATGCAATGAATAGTATCAGAGCTCTTGTGGATGAGAATCCAAATAAATCAAAGGATGCCATCACGCAGCTTTCTAATATTTTGAGAAACACCTTGCAAATGGGGAAGAATAAGGTTATTCCATTTGATGAAGAGTTAAATTTAGTTACTGATTATTTGGAACTGGAATCTATTCGTTATGAAGAACGACTGAAATTTACTATTCAAATCCATCCGCAAAGTAAAAGTTTTAATGTTCCACCTTTAATGATCCAAACGCTTATTGAAAATGGTATTAAACATGGAATTTCTAAACTGACAAATGGTGGAACAATAGCTTTAATAACGGATGTGAAAGATGATAAATTGATCATCAGTATAAGCAATAGTGGTCAGCTGAAAGAAGAAATAAAAAGCGAAAGTGGTTTTGGAATAAAAAACACGTTGCAGCGCTTACAACTTTTATATGGCAACAATGCCTCTTTGAAAATTTCAAATCAGGATCAAACAACTGTTTTAACCAAATTAATAATTCCTAAAAATCTAATCAAACATGAAGGCACTAATAATTGACGATGAGCGCTTAGCGCGTCAGGAGTTAAAAAACTTATTAGCTTCTTATCCCGAAATTCAAATTGTTGGTGAAGCAAATAATGCGGAGACAGCTAAAGAAAGTATAAAACAATTGCAGCCTGATGTGATTTTTTTAGATATTCAAATGCCCGGGAAAAATGGATTTGAATTGCTTGAGGAAATAAGTGGTGTGCCGGAAGTTGTTTTTGTTACTGCGTATGACGAATATGCCATACGTGCATTTGAAATAAATGCCTTGGATTATTTATTAAAACCTGTTCAACCAAGTCGTTTGGCAGAAACAGTTAAAAAAATCCTGAATAAAGATGTTTCTGAAAAACAGGAACCAAAAGAACAAACACAGGCTTTAAATGACAATGACCAGGTTTTTGTGAAAGATGGAGAAAAATGCTGGTTTGTGAAACTAAGTGATATTCGATTATTTGAGTCAGAAGGAAATTATGTTCGTGTACATTTTGAAAAAAATCGCCCACTTATATTGCGATCCTTAAACAACTTGGATGAGCGCTTAAATAATCGTACTTTTTTTAGAGCTAGTCGTAAACATATTATTAACCTGAAGTGGGTAGAAGGAATTGAAAACTGGTTCAATGGTGGTTTAATGGTGAAGTTACGTGGAGGTGAACAAGTAGAAATTTCACGCAGACAAGCTGCAAAATTAAAAGACATGATGAGTCTTTGATGTAATTAAAAAATTCTTAGGCTGTTTAAATTTTATTCAAATTATTTGTTATGGCCTGAACGCAGTCAGTTCGAGTATTTTTCTTTTTTTGAAAAACGAATTGAGAACGGTGGAGGAGTTTGATTTTAAGATCTTCCCGCATTCTCGATACGCTCCTTTTAGTCGCACTCGAATTGACCGCGCACGGGCGTTTTTTATATCATGAATCTTATTTCTATCAAATTTAAACAGGCTCTTAGGCTGTTAAAATTTTACAAAAATGTATTATATGTCATTTCGACCAAAGGGAGAAATCTCATTTTTAGCTTAATTTTATTGAGATCTCCCGGAGTTTATCCTGAGCAAAGTCGAAGGAGTCGAAATGACAGGATGGTTAAAAATGTCGTAATTAGATTCTTCTAAACAAATGTTAATTTTACTGCGTCATTGCGAGGAACGAAGCAATCTATAAAAAATAATTTACGTGGAGATTGCTTCGTTCCTCGCAATGACGGCAATAATTAATTTAATAAAAGCCGAATTTTTGTATCTGAATGGCATAATTTTGAAAAAAGAAAGCGGCAACAAATTATCGATACATGAAAAATAATTGGCAAACTTATTTGTTACAAAAAGACAAACGTATTGTATTGCTTGTTTCTAATTTAGTTTTAGTAATTGTGCTTTATTTATTTTATCAGTTTCTTGCCTTTAATGAAGTACGAAAAGGTTTTGTTTTTAATGATCCGATTCTAAATCTTTTTTCTCCTATAGATGTTTCCTTTTTTACTTTTTTTATTACCTATTCATTAGCCCTGAGCGGAATTTTAATCGCTTTTCGAACTCCTTCTGTATTTGTAACATTGATACAGGCATATGCTATTCTTACTTTACTTCGGATATTCTCTTTGTTTGTTTTTCCATTAGAAGCCCCTGTTGAAGTTATTCCTTTAAATGATGTGTTTTTGAATTCAACATTCTATGGAGGCAGAGAAAATCTAAAAGATCTGTTTTTTTCAGGGCACACGGCTACAATCTTGTTGTTTGCATTTGTGTTTTCAAATAAAATAGTAAAGGGAGTATATTTTTTGGGAGCTTTTGTAATTGCTATCCTGGTTACACTGCAACATGTTCATTTCAGTATTGATGTTTTAGTTGCACCTGTATTTGCATACATCGCAGTGCTTATTCAAAGAAAAATAAATTTTCAATGACCCTCAATTTCATTCTTCACAAAACTTTGAAGCTCGGGAAAGAACAGTTTAAATTCATTTTCAAATAAGGGATAGTGTTCCACCAGATCATGTATCGCATGTTCCATATTCGATTCAAAAGTAGTTCTGTTTGCCATTCCTTTTAATACGCGTTCGATTCCTTCAAGTTTTGAATAGGCTTCTAAAATATTGTATTGAATCATGTATTTTGTAAATCTTGCAGAATTATAGGGAAGTAGTAAATGATTTTCCTGAATCAGTTTATAAAGTCGTTGGGAATAATCATTCAGCTTTTCGTCTGAGTAATGATGCCAGTTAGCTGCCAGGTAATGATCGTAATAAATGTCAACAATTACTCCTGCATATTTTTTATACTTGTTTCGTAAACGTTGTTTGCTTTGCTCCACAATTAAATGGGAATCGGTATAGGTATCGATTTTACGATGTAATAGAATTCCTTGCTGAATTTCGGGAGCATATTTATTAAAGTCACTCCCTTTTACTGCATCTGCAATAAAATTTCCAATGATAAGACCTTCGGAATCACCTGCTAAAAATAGGTGTGATAAAAAATTCATTCTGTTTTGAATTGTTTAGTAAATTTAAAAAATTATAGAACCAATAATTTAAATATTTTATGAAGTTGTTCAATAAACTTATACTATTCATAATTGTTTCAATTGTTTTGCTTTGTTCTTCAAACATTCAGTGGAGCAAGAATAACTGGAAGAGTATTATTGGAGCAGATGGTAAAGGATATTACGCATATCTTCCGGCAACTTTTATTTATCATGATCTGAATTTTTCTTTTTTTGACTCGATTGAAAAAAAATATCCGAATCCAAATACCTATTATGATTACCGGATCAATCAGAATGGAAAAGTAGCCGACAAATATTTTTCAGGAACAGCATTGGCTATGATGCCTTTCTTTTTTATGGCTCATAGTATTTCAAAGGCATTTGGTTTGGATGCAGATGGTTATTCTAAAATTTATTTTATTTTTATAAATCTGTCCGGTATTTTTTACTTATTTATTGGGTTGTTTTATCTGAAAAAGATCTTTATACAATACAAAGCTTCGGATGGACTGATCAGCTTTTTGTTAATTGCTATTACATTTGGGACCAATTTGTTTTATTATTCGGTGAAGGAGCCCTCCATGTCGCATGTTTATTCATTTGCCTTTATAACTCTTTTTATTTATTCCTTGCATAATTATTTTATTTTACCAGGCAAACGAACAGTTTTTGTTTTGGCTGTACTACTTGGTATTATTGTTTTAATCAGGCCGGTTAATGGGATCGTGATTTTGATAGCACCGTTTATAGCAGGAGATAAAAACAAATTTTCAGTTGGATTGCAATTTTTAAAACAGCAGTTGATCACTACTGTTGGTGCTTCTTTTTTGTTTCTAGCTATTATATCTATTCAGTTGGTTATTTATAAAATTCAGACAGGAAGTTTTTGGATCGATTCCTATGGTAGCGAAAAGTTTAATTGGTTAGACCCTCATCCGATAGATTTTTTAATAAGTTATAAAAAAGGTTTTTTTCTGTATACACCGCTTGCAATGATTGCTTTATTAGGTTTGGTTCAATTGTTCAAGAAGAGCAAATTTCAATTTTATTCCTTGCTAACATTTTTAACTATCCTGCTATATGTTTTATCATCCTGGTGGAACTGGTGGTATGGTGGAAGCTTCAGCTCAAGAGTGTGTGTGGAGTATTACGCAATTTTAGGGTTGTTGCTCTATTATACGTATGACTTTTTAAGAGCAAAATGGAGTAAGATCATTTTTTCTTCGGCAATAATTCTTCTCATAGCTGTTTGTCAGATACAGACCTATCAATACAGATATTATTTTATCCATTGGGAAAAAATGGATAAAGAACATTATTGGAATGTTTTTCTAAGAATTGATCTGTTAAATAAACAAAATCCGAATGCAGATCTGTTGAACGAACTATAACTCTTTTGCTTTATTCCAATACACATCCATTTCAGCTAATGTCATGTCGCTTAATTGTTTCCCCATTTTGTTAGCTTCAACTTCTAAATACTGGAATCGTTTGATGAATTTTTTATTCGTTTTTTCTAAGGCATCTTCCGGGTTAATTTCTAAAAACCGTGCAAAATTTATGAGGGAAAATAGTACATCCCCGAATTCAGATTCAATTTTTTCTTTTGAAGAATTTGTTTCGATCTCGTGATTTAGTTCATTAATTTCTTCCTGCACTTTTCCCCATACTTGTCCCTGGTGTTCCCAGTCAAAACCCACAGCACGTGCTTTTTCCTGAATACGAGAAGCTTTTACCAAGGAGGGTAAAGAAGCAGGGACACCACCCAAAACTGATTTATTTCCTTCTTTTAATTTTAATTTTTCCCAATTCTCTTTCACCTGTTGTTCATTTTCCACTTTAACATCTCCATAAATATGCGGGTGGCGATGTATTAATTTTTCACAGAGTGAATTGATCACATCCGCAATGTTAAAATCATTGGTTTCAGAAGCAATTCGCGCATAAAAAACAATATGCAGGAGAATGTCACCTAACTCTTTTTTAATATTCTGGGTATCTTTTTCTAGGATAGCATCAGCAAGTTCATAAGTTTCCTCAATGGTCAAATGGCGCAAACTTTCAATCGTTTGCTTTTTATCCCAGGGACATTGTTCTCTTAATTCGTCCATTATGGTTAATAAGCGTTCAAATGCTTTTAATTTTTCTTCCATATCATCAATTCTATTTTAAATAAAAAATTAAGGGTAAAATCAATTTTTGTTCTGATAATATTTCAAAACCCATTCTTCACAAATGTAATTTTTCCCATAGAAATATAGCACATAAAGCCAATAATTTTGATAATTTTGTATACTTTACAGATCAGCATGTTCAATCTTAAAAAACATTTTATTTTATCAATCATAGTTTGCCTGTTTTTTCCTTCCATTCAGGAGGCGCAAAACACACCAACCCGTGATTTTGTGATTTCTGCACAGGGTCATTACGGGTATATTATGAGTCATCGAAATAATATGTCACATCTCATCAAAGGACATATTTATGGTGCAGAGCTAAATTATATTTTCAGAACTGACGGAACCAAACCCTGGCAACAAACTCACAATTATCCCGAAGTGGGTGTTTGTTTATTACACATGTATCTTGCAAATCCGGAGCAACTAGGAACATTGGAGGCTATTTATCCTTATACAAATATCCGGTTGAATAAGCAAAACCGTACAATGAGTTTAAATTTACGATTGGCATTAGGTTTGGGATATGCGACCAAATCTTTTGATCGAATCACGGATCATAAAAATAATGTACTCGGCTCTCGTTTTAACGCTTTTGTAAATATTCGCTTAAATACCGTTATTAAGCTTTCAGATTCCTGGAGAGTAGATGCCGGTGTGGGTTTGTCGCACGCCTCAAATGGTGCATTTAAAACACCAAATTTAGGACTGAATATGACAACCGTTAATTTGGGTCTGGGATATGTGTTTGGGAATAAAACATTGAATTTGAAAAAGGATACCATTCCTCGCTGTGAAAAAAAGTGGCAACCATCAGTAATTGCTGTTTTTGGGATGAAAGAGTTGGAAAGTCCCGGTGGTATGGGGTATTTGGCTTACGGTCTGCAATTTAATGTTTATCGTACGTTAAACTATAAAAATAAAATTGGTGGAGGCCTTGAAGTAGCTTATAATAATGCAACAATCCAGCGATGGGCCGATGATGATGCGAATTATCAACCGGTTTTTGGTGATATTCTTCAGGCGGGTGCAAAATTTTCTTATTCATTTAATATGCATCGATTGTCTTTACCTATTGATTTTGGTGTTTATTTTTATAAAAAACAACACGTAAACGGAATCTTTTTTCATCGGATCGGATTAAGATATATGGTAACAAAACATATTATTGCAAATGTTACATTGCTTACACATTGGGCTAAAGCTGATTATTTTGAATGGGGACTTGGGTATCAATTTTAAAAAATTAAAGCAATGAATAAATTAGAACAACTAAAAATTACGCTTATTGTTTTTGCTGTTTTACTATTAACTTCTTGCAAAAAGGAAAATAGTTGTGATTGCTTTAAGCGGACCGGAAGCATTGTTAATGTTAATAGAGAGGTCAGTGGTTTTGATAAATTATTTGTGGAAGATAATTTGAATGTTTTTATCACCCAGGGATCAGTGTTTGAAGTGAAGATTGAATCTGGCGATAATTTAATTTCACTAATTAAAACAGAAGTAGTGGATGGCACTTTGTTTATTCGGAATAAGAACCGATGTAACTGGACCAGAAGCTATGATAAACCATTTAATGTTTATGTTACAATGCCGGTTTTAAATTTTTTGACTTCTGATGGAACCGGTAAAATCAGAAGTTTAAATACCATAACTACTCCTGATCTGGATATTCAAATAAAAAACTCAGGGGATATTGAGCTGGTTATAAATAATTCTAAAATCACCTCACATATGCATGGCTCGGGTGATTTAACCCTGCATGGACACACCTCAGAACATGCCTGCGATATTGGCGGAACAGCATTTTTGAATTGTAAAGATCTGGTAACAAATTATACCTACCTTCATACATACACTACCGGGCTTTGTTATGTTACAACCAAAGCAACATTAGATTGCAGGATCGATCGGATTGGTGATGTTTATTGTTATGGCGGCCCTGTGGTAGTTCAAAAAATTGAAAATGGAAAAGGTCAGTTGTATTTAAAATAACTTGGCAGTTTCATCTGTTTTTAAAATATAATTGGCTTGAGTTCTAAAAACAAAAAATTAATAAATGATTTATCGAAAAATTAAAATACATTATTTATTAAGGCTTGTTATTTTTTGGATACTATACTTTGCTGTATTCAGGATACTTTTCATAATGTATCATCATATTAAGATCCCTGATGGAGAACATTCTGAAACCGTTTTGAGTTTGTTTTACGGCTTGCGTCTTGATTTATCAGCTGCATGTGCAGCAATTGTGCTCTCCTATTTTTTATGGTCATTTCAACAATTTTTTAAAAGCCGGTTTATTCACCGTGTTAACCTGGTCATCAATATTGGATTAATTTCTATTGTCACTGTATTAAGTATTGCTAATATAAAAATGTATGGAGAGTGGGGTACTCAAATAAGTGCACGGGCATTGAGTTATTTGTTATATCCAAAAGAAGTGCTAACATTTATTTCATTCTGGTCCGTTTTGATTTTTCTTGCTTTTTGCGGACTATTCGTTTATTTCGGGATAAAAACATATCGCAGTTATATCACTAATTTTTCTTATCCGATCGAAAATAAAAAAATCAGGGCAGCCCAACTATTTTGTATTCCTTTTTTGTTGGTTATTGGATTAAGAGGAGGCTTGCAGCTTGCACCTGTTAACGAAAGTGCAGCCTATTATTCCGGATTGCAAATAAATAATCACATTGCCACTAATAACATGTGGTTTTTAGCGCACAGTATTCTGGATGCAAACGATACAAAAAATCCATATATTTTTATGGAGGATAAAAATGCAAAGAAAACGACATCAGATCTGTTTGCACCTGCTACTAAAAAAACTAAATCAATTCTAAAAAATAATAAACCAAATATTGTATTTATTATTCTTGAAAGTTGGACTGCTGATATTATTAAATCTTTAGGTGCTGAAGAAAATGTTACACCACATTTTGAAGAATTACGAAAGGATGGCTTATTATTTACACAAATGTATGGCAGCGGGTATCGAACTGAACAAGGCTTGGTATCTATATTTAGTGGCTTTCCGGCTCAGCCAAATAATTCAATAATTACAACTCCGAGTAAGGCGGAGCAGTTGCCATCCATTAATACGGATCTAGGAAAATTGGGCTACCAATCATCTTTTTATTACGGGGGAGAAGTGGAATTTGCCAATATGAAATCGTATTTAATGGATTCTGATTTTGGAAAAATAATTGATAAGAATAATTTTGAAAAAGAGCAATTGAATAGTAAATGGGGCGCACATGATGAATTTGTATTTAAGAAACAATTGGAGGAATTAAAAAAGGAAAAAGAACCTTTTCTTTCTGTTGTTTTAACGTTAAGTACACACGAACCATTTGAGGTTCCGATGCAAACTCCTTTTGCCGGTGGCGAGGAGCCGGAGCGCTTTAAAAAAGCGGCTTATTACACCGATTATTGTTTGTTCAATTATTTTAATGAAGCAAAGAAACAACCATGGTATGCAAATACGATTTTTATCCTGGTTGCCGATCATGGTCATCGTTTACCTATGAACAGGAATATGAATTTCCCCGAAGGCCGGAGAATCACAGCTCTGATAACAGGTGGAGCACTTGTCGATAGTTTACATGGAAAAACATTTGATAAGATATGCAACCAGAACGATTTAGCAGCAACTCTTTTATCACAACTTAATTTGCCTGCTGAAAATTATAAATGGAGTAAGGATGTGTTTAACGAAAACACCAAAGAATTTGCCTATTATTCAAATGAAAACTGTTTAGGTTGGGTTACTCCACAACAAAATATTGTTTATTCATATACTTCACAAACAGTAGAAGAGTTGCAAGCTAAAACGGAAACAAAATTAAATGAAACGATTTTAATCCAAGCAAAGGCATATCTTCAAACCCTTTATCAACAGTATTTAGATTATTAAAATGGGTAACAAAAAAATTCTTTTTTTGTCGATATTAACGGTCACATTGTTGTTGTTGAATACCAATTGTTTCTCTCAAAAAAAGAAAAATTCCGGAGTATGGAAAGCTTTGTTAAATGCGACTCCAACAGATACAACTGCCGAAGATTATTATGGAAGTAATTCTATTCGATATGAAGATTATGTTTACAAAAAAAACATTAAAACCGTTCGGCTGCACGATGAAACTTTTGAATTATCGCAAGCAATTTTAAATCTGGATTCACAGGAAAAATTAAATTTGAGTTTTGATGATCTGGATGCGGATCTGAAAAATTATTCATATGCTATAATCCATTGCAATTCGAATTGGGAACCATCAGATCTAATGCCTGCAGAATATATAGAGGGTTTTCAGGAAAATACAATTAATGATTATCGTTATTCATTTAACACACTTCAAAAGTTTACACATTACTCTGCCATTTTTCCGAATAGCACGATGCGGATAACAAAATCAGGGAACTATATTTTAAAAGTATTTGTTGATGGAAACCCTGAAAATATAGCTATCACAAAACGTTTTATGGTTTACCAGAATAAAATAATTATTCAATCGAAAGTGAGTGCAGCAAGCATTATAGCTGACCGAAATTATAAACAGGAAATTGATTTTATAATTAATCATAATGGTTATGAAATTAAAAATCCTTATGGAGATCTTAAAGTTGTGATTACACAAAATAGTCGCTGGGATAATGCGAAAACTAATTTAAAACCATTATTTGTGAAGGATGATGAGTTAGTGTATGATTATGATGAAGACAATGTATTTCCGGGAGGAAATGAATTTAGGAATTTTGATATGAAGAGTATTCGTTATCATTCTGAGCGAATCTATAGTGTAAAAACGGATTCATTAGGTAATCATGTTGATCTATATACAGATGAGAAACGTTCCTTTAAGCGGTATTACACCAATCCTGATATCAATGGAAATTATCTGATCAAAATTCAGGAAGGTACAAATAGTGAAGTAGAAGCAGATTATTGTTTTGTACATTTTTTCTTGCCTTATGATGATGTGCTAACAGAAGGGAATTTATATGTATTTGGTGCTTTTAATGACTGGAAGTGTACTCAGGAAAATTTAATGCATTACAATGAAAAACGTTTTGGGTATGAGTGTACCTTGTATTTAAAACAAGGTTATTATAATTATGAATATGTATTTTTAAAGGATGGCAGCACTGTTGCTGATGAAACTTTAATAGAAGGAACTCACTACGATACTGAAAATGATTATACAATTTATGTGTATCATCGCCAAAATGGCACATTTTACGAGCAGTTAATTGGCCTAAAACGATTGAATTCAATGAAAGATTATTAACATTTTTCTGTCGAAATAATTTATTTCAATCCTTAACATCGATTTTTAACCTATTAAGCTACTTCTATTGTTTTTTTGATAATTTTTATCATTTTTTTGGCTTAATACTTGTTCAAATAATAAATAAATTGTTTAATATTGTAATAATTAAACCTGCATTCATAAAATAATGTCATGGGAATTCAAGCCACTCAAGTAACACATGGAATAAAAATATCGGTTGAAACCAAGTTTCAAGCCGAACATTCTGTTGCAGATCATGGCCACTTTCTATTTTCTTACTTTATTACCATTGAAAACAACAGTGAATATACTGTTCAGTTGATCTCACGTCATTGGGATATTTTTGATTCCAGTGCAGAACATAGTGAAGTGGATGGAGAAGGTGTAGTAGGAGAGAAGCCTGTTTTAGAACCCGGTGAGCGTTTTGAATATGAATCGGCTTGCAGTTTAACCTCTGATATTGGTAAAATGAAAGGGACCTATTTAATGGAACGTAAAATCGACAAAGCCCGTTTTTATGTTAATATTCCTGAATTTGAACTGATTGTTCCTGTCAGATTGAATTAATTTCACACATAAAATTTCCGATAATTTTTTATTAAAAAATCCTCGCAGCCGCTTCGGGATCACTATTTTTTGCCGCTGATTAGCAGGTTATGTTTTATATTTGAACTTCTGTTATCCTTGTCTTTGGTAATACATCTCTTTTTTAATCCGAGGCTACTTCTAATGTTATACCAAAGATATTTATAAAATGGTCCAATGTGTGAAGTCCGTCAGAGTTTGTCGAAGACTGTGTGCAGGAATTTGTTGGACCAAAATATATTTGTAATTGGTTTTCTTCAATAAGAATATTTTCGTCTCAACATTTTTGCCACTAATTTGTCAATCGGTAAAGTAAAATGATCTTCATTTAATTCAGTTAGGGATAACCAGCGAAATGTTTGCGCATTCTCTTTTCGTTCATCAAAATCAAAAACTTTTTCTTTCGTATGTATTTCAAATTTTGAAACAGATTTTACCAAATAATAAATACTAATAATTTGATGTTCCGGAATGTAAGCAGATTGTTGAAAAAAATCGGTAGTGTAAAAGTGTTCTATCACTTCAATTTCATTGTTGGTTTCTTCCAGGAACTCTCGTTTGATACACGCTATGGTTCCTTCACCAAACTCTAAACCTCCCCCTGGAAATTTAGTTATTTCAGTGCCTTTAATTATTTCATCCGTTATCAGAACCTGATTGTTTTCGTTAATTAAAATACCATAAACACGTATGTTGAATTGTTTTATTGCCATGCTGCAAAGTTAATTGACATTGTGGAAATATTAAAATATCTTTGGGTCTGAATTAAATGATAGTATTAGAGCTGTTTAAATTTCTTAAAATAATTTTACTGTATTAAGGATGTCATTCCGACTACTTCGGCTTTGCTCAGTATAAACTCCGAGGAGGAATCTTTATATTTATTAGCACAATACCAAACGAGTAAAAAGATTTCTCCCTACAGTCGAAATGACAAAGAGATTTAAACAGAGTGTTTTACTAAAATATAAATAGTCTCATAACATGAACAAAAATTTAATTTTCAAACTATCCTTCTTTGGTTTAGCAATGGCTTTTGCCACTGTTTATATAATCCCTTCTACTATTGAACCGCTATGTTGGTTGCTCATTTTTATTATATGCGCTTACATTATTGCAAAAAAATGTAACAGCCATTATTTCCTGAATGGTTTTATGGTATGTCTGATGAACGCTGTTTGGGTAACATCTGCCCATGTTTTACTATACAATGACTATATGGCAAACCATTTGGATGAGGCAGCATTGATGTCTGAAATGCCATTGCCAACCCATCCACGATTAATGATGTTGATTACCGGACCTATAATCGGAATTATATCAGGTTTGGTTTTAGGTTTGTTTTCTTATGTAGCAAGTAAGTTGTTCAAAAAAAAGAGTTAAGATTTAACTCAATTTAATTTCATTTTTTTATTCCTCTGATCATTTCTCTTTTTCCGGGAGGTCCTTCTAAGGTTTCGACAATAAATCCAACTTTTTTTAATGTACGTTTTACTTCTCCTTTTGCACAATAAGTAACTAAACAACCGTTTGGTTTTGTTGCTGCAAATAGTTTTGCAAATAGTTCTTCAGTCCACATTTCAGGTTGCACAGGTGGTCCGAATGCATCAAAATAAATTAGATCATACGTGTTTTTAAACTCAACTTTTTGTAAGGTGTTTTTTAGTTTGGAGAAAATTAATTTTTCAGAAATTGTAATTTCTTTTTCCCATTCACAAGTATGTAATCCTTTAAATATGGATGTCAGAGAGGCCATGCCATTCAACCCGGTATCACAAAGTAATTCAGGATAATTTAGTTCTGTTGCTAAATCTACAGCAAGGGGAAATGCTTCTAATGCCGTGTAATTAATGTTTCCGGAAAATTGTTTCGATTCAATAAAAGTAAGCAAGGCATTTAAACCGGTTCCTAAACCGATTTCCAAAATAGAAATTATTGAAGGATTTTGGAACATAACATGTTTCAATCCTGCATTTATAAAAACATGTTTGCTTTCCTGAATTGCTCCATGAGTGGAATGATAATGTTCATTTAACTCCTTTACATATAAGGAATGTGAGCCGTCTTCTGTTTTTATCAATGTGGGTCTCATTTAATTTTGTGGCCCCACTTTTTTACTATCAAGTAACCATTGAGCTGTTTGATACATACTGTGGGCATATTTTTTTAATGTATCTGCTAATAAAGGGTATTGTTGAAGATATTGCTTCGGATCCTTATCATGATAATGCAATAAATATTCGCTTTCGGCAGAATAGTTATAATACCAGAAATAAGTATCGTTCACACAACCAATCCGGTCATCGGCACTAAAACAAATGTATTTTCGACCTTCTTTTAAGAGATCAACTCCCATTGTATTGTTTATATAAGGGCGATTAAGCAATCCCATGATGGTAGGAAACACATCTATCTGGCCACCCACTTTATCGTTCATTTTAGGATCCTGTATTATTTTTGGCGAGAAAATTAGTAACGGAACTTTATGATACGATAAATTCATCTCATAAAAATCACGGTACCAACTGCCATGATCAGCAATAAAAACAAAAATAGTATTATCATACCAGGTTTGTTTTTTGCAGAGATTTAGAAATTTATTGATGGACCAATCGGCATATTCTACAATTTGTTGTTTTTCTTCCTTGGTCTTTGGAACAAAACCTTTATTTGTCGGAATATAATTTGGTTTATGGTCGCTGCCGGTTAAGATGCTTGCTAAAAAAGGTTTCGGCTGCTTCGCCATTTGGTTTAATTCTGTAACGGCATGTTCAAATAATACATCATCAGGAACTCCCATTGTACTTATAATTTCGCTGGAGGGAAAATCTTTTTGTCCGATTATTTTTTGAAATCCATTAGCTTTTAAAAATCCCGACATGTTATCAAATTCCTCATCGTGGGGACAAATAAAAGTAGATTGATAATTAAATTGATTCAAGGTGCTTGCAATCCCTGTAAATGGTTGAATAGAGCTTTCTGTGGCCATCATCGGATGTTGATTCATCAGTGCAGGCATCGAAAAAAGTGTTGCATAAATTCCGTTGTAGGTATGAATGCCTGCTGAAAAAATATTGGTAAATGTGTAGGAAACTTTTGCAAGACTATCTAAATACGGTGTCATATTAATCGGATTATTATCCAACCCCGTTTTAGATAAACTCATGCTTTCCATCATAACAATTACCACATTAGCATTTATAGGCTCTCCTGTAACAGCTATTTTTCGTGCTATTGGAGAACTGAATGAATTGCTTTTTTGTATGCCCAAATAATTTTGAATGTTGTTGATGGCGACAGTATTATCAATGAAATGTATTTTATTGTTCTCTGTGTTTTTACTTGATATATAACTTCTGAAAAATGTAAATGCTGGGTTCAGTCCCAATTGATTTACAAAATTATTATTGGAGATAAAGGCTGTTCCCCATTGTATTGGGGCTTTTATGGTAATTCGCCCGCGAATTCCAAGAACCAAAACAAGAACAATCAAAACACTATAAATAGAGTTTTTAAAATAGCCGGGTAGAACTATTTCATTTTCTTTTTTTGACTGAAGAGTAGTTCTACTGATAATTTTTACAGCTTTAATGCTTGAGTAGATCAACACTATAAAAAGTGCAATAAAAAAGTAATTACTCCTGTCCTGAAAAACAAGTTTGAACATGAACATGGGATTATCCGACCAATTGAGCACCGAATAGGTAACACGCGTAAGGAAATGTTCAAAATAGGGGATGTCAACAGAGCAAATAAAAAATGCAATACAATACAGTGAAATTACATAGGCATTAGAAAAGTGGAGCAGAAGTTCAGATCTTTTCTTTAGGAATTTCCTGATGATGATGAGGATTGCAGGAACTGAAAGCAAATAACAACTTACCACGGTATCGAATCGTAAGCCCATCAGAAATCCTTCTGCGAGAAGTCTTTTTGAAACAGAAGCTGCTTGTTGCCATTGGGTGATAACTAAAATTACTCTGAACAGGGTGAATACAAGAATTCCCGAAAAATAAATTTTTAATAGATAACGAATTTCTAAAGGGATATTCCGAAAAATATTTTTCAAGTGCTTAGAGCCTGTTTAAATTTTGTTCAAATTATTTGTTATCGCAATGTGGGTTGTCATTTCGAGTAGCCTTCCTTTTTCAGGAAGGTGTATCGAGAAAGTGTGAGAGCTTATTGTTTCAGAATTCTCCCCGCCTTCTCGATACGCTCCCGGAGTTTATCCTGAGCAAAGTCGAAGGGGTCGCACTCGATTGACCCCGCAATGTATGCTATACTATATTTTTATTTTAGCGAAATTTAAACAGGCTCTTAGTGTTGTAATTATTTTGTTCATTGCGATTGCAAGAAGAGCTCTTTTAAATTTAATTCCAAATTGAAATAAGACTTCAATTATTTACTCAAAATTTTAAACTCTGTTCTTCTGTTCAATTGTCGCCCTTCATCCGTATCATTTGTAGCAATTGCCTGCTCTTCTCCATAACCTGCAGAAGTCAGTCTGTCAGCCGATATTCCTTTTGTGATCAGGTAATCAACAACAGCTTTTGCACGGCTGTTTGATAATTTTTTGTTGTAATCATCAGCTCCTTTTGAATCGGTATGACCGGAGATCTCAATTTTTAAAGTGGGCACATCATTTAATAATTTTGTCAAACGTTCTAATTCATTTGTTGATTCGGGTCGTAAGGTTGCTTTATCAAAATCAAAGAAAATATTTTTCAAAATAATTTTGCTTCCAACAGCAATATTTTTTAATGCAACATCTTTAACAACTTCTTGGAAAGCTGCAATTGCAGGAATGTCAAAGTTCTCGGAGTGGAAAAGATAATTTTCTTTTTTTACAGCGATACCATAATTTTTACCTGCAGGTAAGGAGACTAAATATTTACCTGTTGAACTATTAGAGGTAAAACTGGCAATCACTTCATTTTTTTGATTGTCGATAATATCGATTGTTGCTTCCAGGGGTTTTTTAGTTAAATCATCAGTAATTACTCCTTTTAATATTGTTAATTGGGCTTCTTTTATCAGCATAATTGGAGCGATTACAGTTTCTTTAACAGGAGCTGCAATACTGGCCAGTAAATTATCTTCATTGTTTAAGGTCATTGGTTTTTCAGGACCTAAAAATGTAACCATATAAATGTCTTTTTCGCCATATCCTTTTGCATTGAAGGAAGAATAATATCCATGCTTACTGTTTGCAGATACAACAAAAAACACATCGTCATCAGGTGTATTTATTGGATATCCAAGGTTTTCAGGCTCTGACCATGTTTTAGTTTTATCATCATATACCGATTTGAAAATATCATAACCTCCCATTGTTTTATGACCTTGCGAGCTGAAATAAAGTGTTTTACCATCCGGATGGATGAATACGCCTTCTTCGCCATATTTGGTATTGATCGTTGTACCAAGGTTCAGCACTTTCCCCCATCTTCCTTTTTCATCTTTGTAGGAGATATAAATATCTCTGCTTCCCAAACTGCCATCCGGTTTATCAGAAACAATGTAAACGGCTTTCCCGTCAGGAGTGTAACAAGCGGATGATTCGTGGAAATCGGTATTAATATTTTTATTCATTTTTTCGGGCTTTGACCACGAATCACCTTTTAATTCAGACTCCAGCAAATCGCCTTGGTTTTTCCCGATATAAATTAAAAATTTTTGTCCATCAGCAGATAAACCGGAGTTCGCATCATGGTCTTCTGTATTGATGGGCTTTCCCATGTTAAGAGCCGGAGACCATTTATCACCTTTTTTCGTAGAAATATAAATATCTTCAAATGGTTCATTAATGTTTTCGTCAATTCCTCCACCGGTAGTATTTGGTCTGCGGGAAGTAAATAACATTACCGATTCATCAGCAGAAATTACCGGACCATAATCAGGATATTGTGAATTTATTTCAGGACCAACATTATCAATAAATACGCGAATCGGATTTTTAATTAGTTCTTTTCCTGTTAAACATTCTTCTTTTTGTTTGGCAATGTCTTCAATTAATTCTTTGAACTCCGAATAATTGGTCAGGGTTTTTTCAAAAAGTTTAAACTCTTCAATTGATTTATCCCACTGCATATCTAAATGGTAAGCTTTGGCAAGTACCAGATGTACCTGGGGGTCAACGGCAGGATTTAATTGCAAGGCTTTTTCTAAAAAAGGTATTGATTTCAATTTGTAATTGGAGTACAAATAACTTTTCCCGATCTTATAATTAAGCATTGCATTGTTGGGGTTAAATTTATTTGCCAGCAAATAAGGATCTAAAGCTTGTCTGTAAAATACAGAGCCTTGTTCAAAGAATTTATCCCCTATTTCAATGTTGCGTTTTGCTTCTTTTAGTCCGTCTTTATTATCTTTGAAAAATTCTTTCTCAAACTCAACATTCTGTGCGAAAACATTGACAGTAAATAGAAGTACTAAGAGTGTTATTATTTTTTTCATATTAAAATTTTGTTTCGTAGATTCGTATAAATTGGTAATTCCAGATTACTTACAGTCTCCTGTATAATTTTTAGCGGCCTCAATACCAAGTTCGATTGCTTTTTTCCAATCGCTGCAGGCGCCATCATTATCACGGAGCATCTCTTTTGCGATACCTCGATTTAAATAAGCGTAGCCATAACCCGGATTTAACTGAATAGCTTTTGTACAATCTTCAATACAACCTTGAAAATTTTTCAGTTTGTATTTTGCAGCAGCACGATTGTTGAAAGCAAAAGCATAATCTGGTTTTAGCTGAATAGCACTACTAAAATCTTCAACCGCACCTTTATAATCAGTGTTATCGAATTTTGCCGAACCTCGATTATTATAAGCTATATAATAATCTTTTTTCTGACGGATAGCTTCTGAATAATCGCTGATAGCTCCTTTAAAATCACCTTTTTTACGTTTTGCGCTTGCAAGATTATTATAGGTAAAGGCCATTTCTGAATTGTTGATCAAGGCTTTATTATAATCGCTGATGGCTCCTGAAATATCTTCTAATTGTCGTTTAACGCTTCCTCGGTCATTGTATGCATAGGCATAATCCGGCTTAAATTTAATAGCTAAATTAAAATCTTCGAGCGCACCTTTATAATCGGCATTTTCAAATTTTAATTCACCACGATAATAGTAGGCTTGCGCATAATCAGTTTTTACTTCAATGGTTTTGGAATAATCAGCCACTGCGCCTGTTTTATCTCCTAATGCGAATTTTGTTTGAGCGCGACTGAAATAACTGTCGGGATCTTGAGAAAGAGTAAGTGATTTGTCGAAATCAGAGATTGCTCCGTTGTAATCTTTTATTTCAAATTTGGTAGCACCCCGGTTGTAATATGCTTTTTGAAAATCAGGCTTTAAAGTAATTGCCTGATTAAAATTAGTTATAGCACTTTGAAAATTTTTAGTGGCGAAATCAGAGATTCCGCTATTGTAGAATTTTTCTGCATCCTGTGTACCATCGTCCAGAATCTTAGCTTTTACAATGGAATCAGTTTGGGCAATGCAATAATTGTGTATCGCGAAGGCACAAAACAAAATAGAACTTATTTTTTTTAACTTCATAGATTGATTTTTTAGAAAGCTAAATATATATTTTTTTTTTGTAATTAAGAAATAGCTTTGTTTATTCTAGTATTTATTGAAATTTAAGTTTTAGAATGTTTTTTTATCAATTAATATTTTTTTTCATTGAATTGAGGGGACTCTAATAAAATTTCAAATTGCTTTTAAGAGTCCTTTCTTTTTTTTTGTTAAAAATCCATATATCCTGCGAACTATCATTTAAAGTTTTTCAAAAAGCAAAACTAAATCCTTAAGTTTGTCCTCCTAGAAAAATGCGAATGATTCAAGAAAAATCGAACAGATCACCCTTACTGACTATTTTTTTAACTGTATTCATAAACCTGTTAGGGGTAGGGATCGTAATACCTGTTATAGCCCCTTTGTTACTTGTTCCAACACATGATATGCTACCGGCAGACATGAGTCAGGAAACGCGTTCCATCATTCTTGGATTTTTAATTGCTTCATTTCCTTTAGCTCAGTTTTTTGGAGCTCCTATATTAGGAGCACTTTCTGACCGGTATGGCAGAAAAAAGTTTTTAGCACTATCTATTTTCGGAACTTTAATCGGGTATTTACTTTTTGCGTATGCAATTGTGATACATGATATTTATTTGCTGTTCTTCAGCAGGATTTTGGATGGATTTACCGGGGGAAACATTTCTATTGCTTTTTCTGCTATTTCAGACCTGAGCACTGAGAAAACAAAAGCAAAAAACTTCGGATTGATTGGTGCAGCATTTGGCTTGGGCTTTATTCTTGGTCCATACATGGGAGGGAAATTAGCTGATCCTCATCTGATTTCGTGGTTTAATGCCGCTACACCATTTTGGTTTGCTGCCGGATTAACTGCTTTAAATTTAGTATTTGTTTTTGTTTCTTTCCCCGAAACACTAAAAGAAAAAAACAAAACACCGGTGAGTTTGTTTACCGGTATTTATAATATCAATACAGCTTTTCAACTTAAACATTTAAGAATAATATTTTTAGTTGTGTTCTTATTTACCTTGGGTTGGAATTTTTTCACTCAATTTTTCTCAGTGTTTTTGATCCATAAATTTGAGTATAAAGATTTTTCTCAAATTGCTAACATCTTCGCATTCATTGGTATCTGGATAGTTGTGGCTCAAGGAGGACTTCAACGCCCTTTGACAAAAAAATATTCTTCCTTAAAAATCATTAAGGTCACTGCATTACTTATAGGAATTACCCTGCCAATGCTTTTATTTCCTTCGTCAACACAAGTATTTTATATATTTTATATCCTGCCTTTTGTTTCTGTTTTTCAAGGCCTTACTCAACCAAATCTTACCGCAGTTGTTTCTGATCAGGTTGGAGAAAAGGACCAAGGTCAAATATTAGGAATTAATCAATCTATACAATCATTAGGAATGGCGATCCCTCCAATTATTGCAGGATATATCCATACTTTACATCCGAATTTGCCAATTATTGTAGCGTGTGTATGCACCATCATAGGATGGTTGGTTCTTGTTTTATTTTTCAAAACAAAAAAAGAGAAACATGCTTTTGAAAAATAATTTCAGAAATCTCCTGAACAGCTTAATTTGCATAAAGTTTTCTTTGTGTCGGAATTACAAAAAGCATAAAAAAGGTAGTCGGTTTATAGTCCAATTAAACTAAAATTTAATTCATGAAAAAAATAATTTATTCAGCAGTGTCCGTCTCTATGTTTTTGTTTATAGCTTGTTCGGGCAATAAGGAAAAAGCACAGGAAAAAATAATTTCTTCCGAAGAAGTAAAAGCAGAAAGTAAAAAGGCTAATGATTTTTTTGATCGGGTATTTGATGCAGCTGTTGATCGGGATCCTATGCGTCAATCCATATTAGGTATTAAAAAGGATTATGATAAATGGACCGACATTACAGATGAGAATGCACAAAAGGAATTGGAAATTGTAAAGATAAATCTGGATTCTCTTCATAGTAATTTTAAGTTGGATGCATTAGATGAACAAACAAAAGTTTCTTATAAACTGTTTGAAAAAGAGTGCAACAACCGCATTGATAATTTTAAATGGCGCTTTCATGATTATCCAGTAAATCAAATGGGAGGTTTGCAAACCGATGTGCCAACTTTTTTGGTAAATGTGCATTTAGTGGCAATTAAACAGGATGCGGAAGCATACATTTCCCGTTTAAATGGTATCAAAACATTGTTTGATCAGTTGATCGTTAATTTAAAAATTCGGGAAGAGAAAAACATTATTCCTCCACAGTTTGTTTTCCCATATGTAATCAATGATTGTAAAAATATTATCAGTGGGGCGCCATTTGAAAAAGGAAAACCAAATTGTGCTTTGTTGGAAGATTTTACAAAAAAGGTGAATGACTTAAAGGATGCAAGCGATGTGGATAAAAAACAATTGATTGAAAATGCGAATAATGCCTTATTGAAATCGGTAAAACCAGCTTATGAAAAATTAATGATGTATTGGAATGAATTGGCGAAAAAAGCAACAGCTGATGATGGTGCATGGAAACTAACTGACGGTAGTGCTTTTTATGATGCTGCATTAAAGCTGACAACTACAACCGATATGACTGCCGATGAAATTCATGAATTAGGTTTGAAAGAAGTTGCACGTATTCACACAGAGATGAAAGAGATCATGAAAAAGGTTCATTTCAAAAATGATAATCTCAGCGATTTTTTTGATTTTATGCGTACCGATAAACAATTCTATTTTCAAAATACTGCGGAAGGTAAAGAGGCATATCGTGTGAAAGCAGTAAAAATTATTGATGATATGAAAAAAGAACTGGACAAATTATTTTTAACAAAACCAAAAGCAGATATTGTGGTGTTGCCTGTTGAGTCTTTCCGTGAAAAATCAGCAGGAGGAGCCTTTTATGAAGAACCGGCAATTGATGGTTCCCGTCCGGGACGATATTATATCAATTTATACAATATGGATGATCAGGCTATTTATCAAATGGAAGCATTGGCTTATCATGAAGGAGTTCCGGGACATCATATGCAAATTGCAATAGCTCAGGAATTAAAAGGGATCCCGAAATTCAGGATGCATGGTGGAAATACGGCTTATGTGGAAGGATGGGCACTGTATTCAGAACTTGTACCCAAAGAAATAGGTTTTTACCAGGATCCTTATTCTGATTTTGGCCGATTAGCAATGGAATTATTCCGTGCAGCACGCTTGGTTGTAGATACCGGCATTCACCGTAAAAAATGGACGAGGGAACAAGCATTAGCTTATTTCAAAGAAAATACACCGAATCCGGAAGGCGATAATAAAAAAGAAATTGAGCGTTACATTATCTGGCCATCCCAGGCAACTGGTTATAAGATCGGGATGAATAAAATTTTAGAACTTCGTGAAAACGCAAAAAAGAACTTAGGGAATAAATTTGACATCCGCGAATTTCATGATGTTGTTTTAACTTCCGGTCCACTTCCTATGGATATTTTAGAAGAAGTTGTAAATTCGTGGGTAGAAAAAAAAAGTAAAATAATTTGAAAACCTGCATGTCGGCAGACAGGTGTGGCAATTTAAAAATTTACTACTGAATATTGACTCATTTACCCAATCAGTGATTAACTAATAAACTAACGTAATGGCAAAGAAGAAAGAAACAAAATCGATACTTACAAAAAACTCTCATGAGTTTTTGCGCAATTATTTAAATAATGCATCACCAACAGGTTTTGAGAGTGAAGGACAAAAAATATGGCTCGAGTATATTAAGCCATATACCGATGATTATTTTTTTGATAATTACGGAACTGCTGTTGCAGTTATCAATCCGAAGGCTGAATTCAGAGTTGTGATAGAAGCACATGCCGATGAGATCTCCTGGTTTGTACACTACATTACATCTGATGGCTTTATTTATTTACGCAGAAACGGTGGAAGTGATCACATGATCGCTCCGTCAAAACGTGTAAATATCCATACCGAAAAAGGAATTGTTAAAGCAGTGTTTGGTTGGCCCGCAATTCATGTACGTGATGCAGCTAAAGAAGAACCGCCTTCATTGAGAAATATTTTTCTGGATTGCGGATGCAATACAAAAAAAGAAGTGGAAGCATTAGGCGTTCATGTAGGATGCGTTATTACCTATGAGGATGAATTCATGGTGTTGAACAATCGTTATTATGTTGGTCGTGCTTTGGACAATCGTGTGGGTGGATTTATGATAGCCGAAGTGGCGCGTATAATCAAAGAGAGTAAAACAAAAATTCCTTTCGGTTTATATTTTGTGAATTCGGTGCAGGAAGAAGTTGGTTTGCGTGGTGCCGAAATGATCACACAAACTATAAAACCCAATGTTGCCATCATAACGGATGTTTGCCATGATACACAATCTCCGATGATGAATAAAATTTCAAGTGGCGACCTGGCTTGTGGAAAAGGACCTGTTCTGACTTACGGCCCTGCTGTTCAAAATAATTTATTGAAATTGATCATTGATGCCGCAAACAAAAGTAAAATTCCATTTCAGCGTGCTGCGGCATCTCGTGCAACCGGTACAGATACGGATGCTTTTGCATATTCAATGGGTGGTGTGCCGTCAGCATTGATCTCATTGCCTTTACGCTATATGCATACAACTGTTGAAAGTGTTCATAAAGAGGATGTTGAAAATGTAATAAAGTTAATTTTCGAATCCTTGAAATCCGTAAAAAATAATCATGATTTTAAATACATTAAAAAATAAATGAAGGTGACGAAAATCATATTTAATTTTTAAATGATAAAACTTTGAATTAGATTTGCAATAATAAAAATATAACCTGCTATGAAAAATAGATTTGTTTTGTATTTATTAGGAATGTCTTTTATGCTCGCTATTGGCGCGTGTAAGAATAATTCAAATCAAAATAAAGATATTACCACACCTGCCGATACAGTTGCTGTTATTGGAAAGGATACTGTTGATAAATTTACACAGTTTAAGTATGATATGATAATCAGTAATATTCCATTTCCCTTTGAAATGTTAGATAAATTGTTCGCTTCTAAAATTGTGTATAATCAAAAAATTACGAACCCTATTTCAAACATTTCAAAGTATGGAATAAATAATTCGAAAGCTCTTAATTTAGGTATTTATGGTGCTGATTTGGCGTATTCGGTAACATTTGAAAAATTTCAGCAAATTGGCCCTTATGTAAAAAACACTAAAAAACTTGCTGAAGATCTCAATATTCCACTTGCCTTTAATCAGGAAACAATGGATAAGTATAATAAATACAAAGACAATAAAGATTCGTTGGCAAAAGTAATTTTTGATTCCTATACTGAAGTTGATAAAACTTTGAAAAACAATGAGCGTATAGGATTAGCAGGGTTAGTGGTTGCCGGAAGTTGGGTAGAAGGATTGTATTTATCTACGAAATCATATTCAGAAACTCCCAAAACTCCAGAAAATAAAGAACTTTATAATGTTATCTGGAAACAAAAATTACACCTGGATAATATTATTAAATTATTAATAGATTTTAAAAAAGAACCTTACTTTGCAAATCTTTTGAACGAATTAAATGAGATTAAATCACTTTATGATCACCTTGCAATTGGTACGGAGCTGAACGAACAAGAGCTTATTCTTCTGACGCAGAAAGTTGAGAAATTACGTAATCGGATTATTGAGGGTGTGTAATACTTTTGCCCAAGTTCAACAATTCAGCTTGGAAAAATGTTTGTAAACCGCGTCTAGTTGGTTTCAGTTTTCCGGCTGATTAAAAAATCATGAAGCTCCTTTAATTTATCTGTATTAATATAATCCACTCCACAGTTTAATAATTCTTTCCATACATTTTTGTTCTCCGGTGATGCCCACAATCTTATTTTTTTTCCTTGCTGATGCGCCAATGAAACAAATTGCAGGAGTTTTTGTTTTTCCTGCTCAGGAATTTTTCCTTTCCCGTTCCACTTTAAGAGGTTTGAATACTTGGTACTTGCCATTAAATAAATTTCTGAAGAGTTCTTGTTTTCAATGTTTAATAAATTCTCATCAATGAAAGCGAAGCGAATGACTTCTTTTTTCATTTCATCCAATGGTTTATTTCCTGTTATGATAACAGTTACTGAGCGTTGAATGATCTTTCCATTTTCATAACTTGTTAGTATGGATCTGTATTTTTCCAAAGTTGATTCTAAGAGCAAATACGTTTTTGCTGCATCGGTTTTTATATCAACAAGTAAAATTATTGGCAGGTTGTTAGTTGCATAAACAGGTCCCTGATGTTTGATTGTGCTATCTTGTAATGCTTTTAAATAAAGAGTTTCAAGCGTTCCCTTTTTGAAAAAAGGGTAGATATGAGAAACAATTAATTTATTATTTTTTAAAAACACATCTACTTCAATGCTTGAAAAACCATTGTTTAGAGCATCTGTTAAAGGATGTTTTTGTTTGTAATCATTATGCGAATGAGCATTTGATAATACTTTTGTTTGGGCAGAAAGAAGCTGAACATTTAATACAAAGAACGATATGATAATTATTTTCAGTTGCTTTAAATCGTGCATCAGCTAAGTCGTATATTGGAAATGAATAATTCAATAAAAATGACGAAAATTATTCTAAAAATGACTATTTTAGTCAAAATTTAATCATTAAATTAATAACTAAGCAATGGCAATTCTAGGTTCAATACTCAAACGTACTTTCGAACTTCGTGAGAAAATGCCAAAAATTCGTAAAAGCAGTGCTTACAAACAACAAACTTCGGCACTAAAAAAATTACTTACAAAAGCTGAATTCACTGCTATTGGAACGTATTATAATTTCTCGAAAATAGCTAACGGAGAAAATGTTATTGATGCTTTTCAAAATACGATTCCGACACATGATTATAACTCCATGTTTAAAAAATGGTGGTATCGCGCTTTAGAAGGTGAAGTGGGTGTTTGTTGGCCCAAACGTGTTAAATATTTTGCATTAAGTTCGGGAACCTCCGAAGCATCCAGCAAATACATACCGGTGACAACTGATATGTTACGTGCGATAAAAAAAACAAGTTTAAGTCAGGTCATAAAACAAGCCCGGTTTAATTTGCCAAAAGAACATTTTGAAAGAGGTGTTCTGATGATTGGAGGGAGTACCCAATTAGAATATAACGGAACCTATTATGCAGGTGATCTGAGTGGTATCACCGCTAAAAATATCCCTTTCTTTTTTCAGCGTTTTTATAAACCGGGTAAAAAAATATCAAAAGTAAAAGACTGGAACAATAAACTTGAAGAAATTACTAAGAATGCAAAAGACTGGGATATTGGTATAATTGCAGGGGTCCCGGCTTGGATCCAGATATTACTGGAAAAGATCATTAGGGAATATAACGTAAATAACATTCATGACATCTGGCCGAATTTGCAAATCTATGTGCATGGCGGTGTTTCTTTTGCTCCTTATAAAAAAGGGTTTGAAAAATTATTAGGCAAACCTATTTTGTATTTTGATACCTATTTAGCATCCGAAGGATTTATAGCGTATCAGGACAGGCTTGGAACAGAATCCTGCCGGATGGTGCTTGATAATGGGATATTTTTTGAGTTTGTTCCTTTCACCGAAAAGAATTTTGATTCGGAAGGGACAATTGTTGAAACTCCCGAAGTGCTTCATATTGGTCAGGTACAGGTAGGTGTTGATTATGCATTATTGCTTACCACCTGTTCAGGTGCATGGCGTTATTTAATTGGTGATGTTATTAAATTTACTTCGGTTGAGAACTATGAGATTGTAATTACAGGCCGTACCAAACATTTTTTAAGTCTGTGCGGGGAGCATCTTTCTACTGAAAATATGAATCGTGCAATTGAACTAGTTTCCTCAGAATTGAATATCGAAATAAAAGAATTTACGGTTGCCGGAGTTAACTATGATTCACTGTTTGCACACCACTGGTATATCGGAACAGATGATGTAGTGGATAAAGTAATTTTACGAAATCGTATTGACGAAGTATTAAAAGAATTAAACGATGATTACCGGGTAGAACGCATTGCTGCATTAAAGGAAGTGATCATTGATGTGTATCCGAGCCATGTATTTTATGATTTTATGGAATCGAAAGGTAAAATAGGAGCTGCATTCAAATTTCCGAGAGTATTAAAAAATAAGTCATTGGCTGACTGGCAAAATTTTTTAGAGGAAAATCAAAAAAAATAAAAAATGATTTTTAGTCTGATATATCAAGGCATTGTTATTATCCTGCTTCTGTCCTTTTCATTTGGGCCGGCTTTTTTTTCCTTGATCAATACCGGAATCAAATACGGTTATAAACCCGGTTCATTGCTTGCTTTTGGTATTGTTTCAAGCGATTTTATTTTGTGTTTGCTGGTCATTTTATTGGTTCACTTTGGTGCAGTAAATTTATTGCAATCAGAAAAGGCACAAACTTTTTCAGCAATTATAGGAGGAATTATTTTAATTGTTTTTGGTGCGTTTTATTTTAAAAAACATATTTCACATTCAGAGGAAGCTATTGACGTAGGTTATCAGGCTCCACATCCTTTTTTGATGGTAGTAAAAGGGTTTCTGTTGAACTTTTTTAATCCTACAGTTTGGTTCTTATGGTTAGCAAATGTTACTGCAATAAGTAAAACCTTAGATTTTTCGATGGTGAAAATGATCCTGTTTTTTTCGATTGTATTAACAGGAGTGTTGTTTGTAGAGTTGGCAAAAGTTTCTCTTGCCGAAAAAATCAAAAAATATCTGACAGATAAACTGATGACCGCAGTAAATTATATTACCGGTACTATCTTAATTATTTTTGGAATAGTATTGATCTATAATCACTTTTTTGCGAAGTAATTGTTATAAACTCACCTTCTGCCATCGATATGAAAAATGAGCGGGAAAATTAATTCTGTTGTAAGTCCTCCAACAAAAGGAATGGAGAATCCAACGGCTACTAATAGTGCCTGTATTTTTTTTTCGATCTGGGCTCTTTCCTTAAAATAATATAGCCAGAGAAGCACAAGCATTAGTAACCCTATTCCGCTCATCCATAAAAAAATCGAATTTGTAACGGGTGTAGATTCAGGGTTTGCAATCCAGTTCCATTGCTCAGATTTTACAATGGTATATTTGTCAAGCCGGGCAATCATGAGGAATTCAAATATTATTGACGGTAAAAATAAAAGCACCAGAATCTTTGAATCCCCAATTTTTTTGTTCCATCCGGTAAATCTAAGTGTAAACAATAATCCGAAAGATATAGCAAAAACAAAAGGAGCGGTTGACATGCGACACCATATCAAAGCTGTTTCTGCCGAATTGCTCATTCGCATGAGCCCATCAACAGTTTGTGCTAAACCCAGCAGAAGAACGAAAAGAAAAAAGGCATTGTTAACTTTATTTTGCGGCAAGTAAAAACAGCATATATACATATCGCAAAATTAATTGATGCCGGAATAATTGAGAGCAAAAACACTCCCCAAGTGGTTAAAATTTAAACTAAAAATATCATGATCCATACTATTTAAAGAAAAGGATTAAAAAAAACAATTGGAAATATAGCGACATCAATTTTAAGGATTATAAATTCAATTTTATAAATAACCGTACACGGTTATTCAGTTTCTGAAACAAAATTTATTTTTTATTGCAAAAATATTAATGAGGCGTTTTTTCTTGCTGATTTCCTTTATTAGTGTCATTGTTTATCACTTCTGTTGCATCCGGACAATCTGTTATTGTATGATTGTATTGAGCAAGACAACTCTGGATACGCCCGTACGGAGAACCATCCAGTACAGTAATAAAAACTGTACCGGTTTCATCCGTAGTAACATCATAAGTAACATTGTTAAACGATAAACAAGAGATGAGATCATCCATTGCCTGAGTAGCACACTCGCTTCCTTTTCCTCCTGTGGTCATTTGTGCATTGGCACATTGAAATAAACTTACTAAAATGACCAATAAAAATAATTTTTTCATAATTTGGTTCCTCCTGTATGATTAGTTATACTTATTAATATTAATTTTTTTCATAAATTATTTCATAATAATTTTCCGCTTGATTAATGTTTTCTCATTTTGAAGTGTGATGAGATATGCTCCAAAACAAATTTCTGTGGTATGCAGGTGTATCTTGTTATTACCTTTTGCTAAATAATGTTCTGAATTTAACACTTTTCGTCCTGTTATCTCATAAATAGTGACTTCATTTTTTTGATCTGCGTTTGAGTATATGTTTAGTGTTAATACACCTGAATCGGTATAAGCATTAATAATTGCTGTTTCAGTAGCAACACATGCATTTATCGCAATAATATCAGAATGAGTATAGCTGCCATTGAAGTCTATTTGTTTTAACCGATAATAAACAGATCCTGTATTAATGTTCATATCATTAAATGAATAGTTTTTCAGTGATGAGCTATTTCCTGCCCCGGTTATATTTCCCAGAGATTCAAAATCAACTGAATTAGTACTTTTTTCGATTGTGAAATAATCATTATTTGTTTCGCTTGCGGTTACCCATTTAAGTTCTACATTGTTTTCATTGCAATTGGCATTAAAATCAACAAGTTCAATGGGTAAAGGGATAGAACCTGATTTTGATGCAAAAGTAAAAGGGCTGAATGATGAAACTGCAGCAATAGATACAATATTTCCACTTTGGGTGATGGGGCTGATAGGCGCAGCACATGCTCCAAAAGTTGTAGTTACAGTTTCGTTATTATTTTCCCAACCACCGGCACCGGCATTACAAGATGAGCACCAATGCACTATCCTTAGATCAGAGCAATTTGTTATTTGACTTGTTGAGGCATCCTCTGAAAATAATTGAACTGTTGCATTTTCTGATCCACTCCGGCTTAATGTCCAATACTCTAATATACTTATATGGTCAAGGGAGTATGGGGTTGTTAATGAAATTGCATAATTTCCATAACCGGTATTAAAATACTGAGCAGTAAACGTTTCAGATGCAGAAGGAATACCTATTGCAATGCGAGCCCATTTAGTTCCATTCCCCGTAGGAAATGTAAATGCAGTACTACCAACTTTTGCAACCGGTCCATCAATAAAACTAGGTCCTGTATTATTACCCGATGAAGATGTTGCTCCGGCATTCAGGGTTAACAGGTAAGCAGGAGTAGTTACTATAATTCCATCGGTTAGCGTTAGTGCTCCAACTATTGTTACAGCCTTATTTAAAGTTAAATTATCATTTCCTGTTGTTCCTGTATTGTTTGTCGTTAAGTTGTAAAATGTGGTTGCTGAAGTACCACCAATTAATTGATTTGCTGTACCATTAAAAGTAACGGTACTACTGGTAATATAAGTAAATGATCCATCATTTATCCAGTCTCCTGCTACACTATGTGTGCGGCTTGTGCCACTTGAAAAAGTGGTAAAAGCATTACTTACAGTTAAATTTTTCGCAACCGTAAGATTTCCTCCTGCTGTTTTAGTACTGCTCCCGGATCCGGTTTTATTAGTAAGCGTTAAGTTTCCGTAATTTGGCGAAGCAAATAGTGTTTGATTAACACCATCAGCAGCATTGTATTCAACAGTACTGTTTACATTAAATGCAAACGTAGTAAAATTGGAGGGGAAATTACTTCCTGTTTGTCCACCCGAACTTGCTGCTAATTTTAAAGTTGATCCGGCAGCCATATTGATAGAACCACCCGATGCGTACCGATTAAGCGTTTTAGTGGAAATGTCGAGAGTGGAAGTTCCATTTATATTTAAATTACCATATGAAGTGCTGTAAGAACTACCTGATATAATTACTGTCGGATTGTTCTGACTTCCAATTTCAGTGGACAACTTTCCTAAAAAAACATAATAACCCGTATTGTTACATGTAATTGTTTGCGTTCCAATGGCATCAAAAACAACTGTATTGGGCTGATCAACTGTACCTGCGGCACATCCGGCACCAAATGTAACATCGCCTTTAAATTTTACTTTTCCTGTTGTACCTCCAATTCCATCAATCGGAAATGTATTTCCTGCTGCTGCAGAAAAAGTAGCACTCTTATTATAAATAATTGTCCCTCCGTTTTGTACATTAACCTGTAATTGAGTATTGAAATTGCCGCTCGGAATACTATACGTTGCTGTTTGATTTATTACAAATATGCATGCTCCCGTATTCAAACGAAATACATTATTCGCTCCACTTATGGATGCTTTTATGGCACCAATTTCAATAGAGGAACTTAAGGCAATTGTAGCTGCGCCAGTTAATGGCATATACAAACTATCTGCACATGTTGGTGAACCCGAAGGACTCCAATTGGCAGCAGCGTTAAAATCAGTTCCTGCCCCTCCATTACCTGCCCCTACCCATGTTCTGGTGATTACAGAACTTGTACAAACTGATGTTGTCTCATTTCCAATGATGGGATTTATGCTTAAGGCCCCTTCTGTCACTGCATATACTTTCCAGTAATAAATAGTGCTTGATAACAAGCCTGATTGAACCGAAGATGTTACATTCGCAGTAGTTTGAGTCACTAAATCGTAGGTATTACCATTATCATTAGAACGATAAATAACAAAACCAACTTCATTGGAAGAGTTGTCGGTCCAATTTAATGTCATGGAAGAACTTGTAATACTTGTAAAATTCAGGCCGCCTGGATCAGCCGGAACGGGAGGAGTAAATCTATACGTTTGCCCGCTGGCGGGTTTAGTGCTTAGATTATTTGTTTCGGAAGTTGAACTAGCTCCAGGGCTTATTCCTGTTTCATTCAAAGAAAGGTAAGTGCCCGTTGCATTACCCGTAATTCCTATGGAAGCAGTTGGAGTAGAAAGTGTTCCGGATTCAGGCTTGTAAATAAATTCAATTTTCCCGGTTCCTTCATAAAGTTTTACCTGAAACGAAATACATGCGGAAGTTGCTGCATATTGCCAATCTTCATTTAAATATTCAGCTGTAAAAACTCGGCTACCAGCACTACCACTTGTTTGATAAGTAAAACTAGATACTGTTGCGATAGCAAGGTCGTCCCATAAGGGAGCAATGACTGGTCGCAATATGGTAGCATTTGATGTGCCTGTACTTGCTAAACTATTAACATATCCATACGAAGAAATAGTAGACCCAAAAGCCAGCCAACCATTAGTTGAGGCAGAGATGGTGGTGTATCGGGTGCCCATATACCAGAAATCAAACCCGATAGGATTATTGTTCCAGGCTCCATCATCTATTGAGCCTTGGCCTGAATTAGTAGTTCCGGCAACTAAGGCTGTAAATGTTCCGCTGGATGCAGAAAAGGTATAATTAGTTACATTCTGAGCAAAACCATCAGAAATACAATTCGCAAGTAAAATTATACAAATTCCGATTTTCGATATGTAATTTTTTCTTTTCATCTGTTCTTGTAAAAAAAACACCAAAACACAATCAACAATATGTATTTAAATAGTTTAACTCCTGAAAAAACTTAATGTTCTTCTTTTTTTTAAGATAAAATTACAGATGTAAGGTTTTTAATCTTTTCGTTGAATTTGAAAGGAAACGGAAAATTTCAGGGGAATGAAAAATTATTTTGCAATTTTTTTGCACCAAAATATGAAATGTGTGGTATGAATGAAATTAAAAAAGTAGCCACAGGTTCACTGATTTAGGGGAGATTTATTACCAACGGCAATGAACAATGTATTTTTATACTAAAAAGACAAGTCTCTAAATCTGAGGTAAAAAAAATACCCCGCATCAGAGGTGCGAGGAATTTTTTTTGATTAAATTATTGTTTCTAAACTATTTCTTCACGACTGAGCGTCTTTGCAGCAAAAACTAAATAGAATTTGCTCCCAGCATCAATACCGGATTTTCTAAATTCTGTTTTAATGTTTGTAAGAACGCTGCACCGGTTGCACCATCCACCACACGATGATCGCAGGACAAGGTCACTTTCATAACATTACCCACAACAATTTCACCATCCTTAACAATAGGTGTTTGTTTAATTCCACCGATTGCTAAGATACAAGCATCAGGAGGATTAATGATCGCTGTAAATTCATCGATACCAAACATTCCAAGATTTGAAATGGTAAATGTATTTCCTTCCCAATCGCTTGGTTGTAATTTTTTCTGACGTGCTTTCACCGCATAATCACGCACTTCAATTCCTATTTGAGTTAATGTTTTACCATCGGCAAAACGCACTACAGGAACCAGCAATCCATCTTCAACAGCAATTGCCACTCCAATATGAATGTGATTGTTATAACGAATTTTATCACCTAACCAGGATGAATTTACTTTCGGGTTTTTCTTCAAACTCATCGCTACCGCTTTAATCACGATATCATTGAAGGATATTTTAATTCCTGCAATCATATTAATAGCATCACGGGCTTTAATGGCTTCATCCATTTCAATTTCCATGGTTAAATAGAAATGTGGAGCAGAAAATTTACTTTCTGCTAATCTGCGTGCGATGGTTTTACGCATTTGCGAAACCATTTCCTCCGAATAACTTTCCTCTCCAACAAATGGTGTTGCGCCACCCAGCATGGTTCTGAAATTATCAATGTCGCGTTTTATAATTCGTCCGTTATCTCCAGTTCCTTTCAATGCATTCACGCTGATCCCTTTTTCTTCTGCAATTTTTTTTGCAAGTGGAGAAACACGTGTTCTGTCGCTATTACTTTTTACCGGTGCCGGTTGGTTTATTGTTTGATGTTGAATTTGACTTGCTTGTTGTTGATTAGATGTTGATACTTTTGCTTCCACTTTTTGAGAAGGAGCTTCAACTTTCGAACTTTCAACTTTCTTGCTTTCCACATTATTTTTCGCTTCTTCGGCAAGTAATGCAGTAATATCTTCTCCTTCATTTCCCAAAATAGCAAGTATGGAATCAACAGGTGCTGTTTTTCCTGTTTCAACACCAATATGCAACAACACCCCATTTTGAAATGATTCAAATTCCATGGTTGCTTTATCGGTTTCGATATCGGCAAGTAATTCACCCGATTTCACTTTGTCACCAACTTTTTTATGCCATTTTGCGACAACACCATCAGTCATGGTATCACTTAATTTGGGCATTCTAACTATTTCTGCCATACTGTTGATTTAGGATTTCTTGATTTAGGATTTTTTGATTTATATTAAGATTCTACAAATCTAAACTTCCAGACTTACTCTTTTATATACGGATAATCTTCTTGTGTATAAACATCTTTGTAAAGCTCATCTGCGGTAGGATATGGTGATTCTTCTGCAAACTTTACAGATTCTGCAACGATATCTTCTACCTTTTTTTCGATTGCTTCAATTTGAGAATCAGTTGCATATTTATTTTTTTTGATGGTTGCTAAAACCTGTTCAATAGGATCTTGCTTTTTGTGCTCCTCCACTTCTTCTTTGGTACGATAGGTTTGTGCATCGCTCATGGAATGACCTTTGTAACGATACGTTTTCATTTCCAACAAAGTCGGCCCATTTCCTTTACGTGCATTCTCAACCGCTGAAGCTATAGCCTCATGAACTGTTTCACATCTCATTCCATCCACTGGGAAGGAAGGCATATCATAAGCTAAGCCTAATTTCCACAGATCATGTACATTGGATGTCCGTTCTACGGAAGTACCCATTGCATAATAATTATTTTCAATAATAAAGATCACCGGAAGTTTCCAAAGCATTGCCATATTAAAAGCCTCGTGCAAAGCTCCTTGTCTCACTGCTCCATCACCCATGTAACAAAGAGTTACATTATCGTTCCCATTATATTTATCAGCGAAAGCGATACCTGCTCCTAAAGGAATTTGTCCGCCTACAATACCATGTCCGCCAAAAAAATTAAATTCTTTGGAGAAGATATGCATGGAACCACCTTTGCCTTTGGAGCATCCGGTAATTTTAGCATATAATTCAGCCATAATATATTTAGGATGTAAACCACGACCGATAGGATGTGCATGATCACGGTATGCAGTGATCATTTTATCTTCTTTGCGGATAGCTGATACCGCACCGGCCACAAGAGCTTCTTGACCGATATACAAATGACAGAATCCACGAATTTTTTGTTGAATATATAATTGTCCTGTTTTCTCTTCGAACTTGCGCATCAATAGCATTGATTCAAACCAATGAAGGTAAGTTTCTTTGCTAAATTTTTCTTTTGACTTATTTTCGCTCATCGCTACTTTATTGCTTTTTTTTGCAATTTTTTCCATTTCGTCATGTTTTAAGATGACAAATTTACGATAAAATTCAGATTTGTATTTGAGATTTTACAATTCAAAAATTAAACAATTAAAATTTGTTATCTGTTTTTCTTCAACTCCTCTGCTTTAAAGGCAAAAGGCAATAGATCGGCCATGCTGTCAATTACACGAATTTTACCTGTTTCACCGGCAAGGATCATTTTTATATTTGACTTATAACGCATCTCATACTCTGATATAGCTTGTCGGCATGCACCACAAGGCGAAAGCGGTTCGGAAACATGAAATTGTGTTGATTTACAAGTTACCGCTATTGCTTTTATTTTTATATCCGGGTAGGTTGCTCCTGCAGCATATATAGCAACACGTTCGGCACACAAACCACTTGGATAAGCCACATTTTCCTGATTATTCCCACTAACGATCACGCCATTTTCTAAAAGCAAAGCAGCCCCCACATGAAAATTCGAGTACGGTGCATACGCCAGGTCACTTGCAGCACGTGCTTTTTGAAGCAGCTGTTGTTCTTCTTTACTTAGTTCATTTTCCGATTCAAATTCGGTAAAGGAAATTGTCAGTTCTTGTTTCTTCATGATATTAGCTGGATATACTTTTTCGAAATTTAATTAATAAATCGTCTCATCAATGGAGCGCTGGTAATGCTTGTTACAAGAGCCATAATGATCAAGGCTACAAATATTGGTTTTGAAATTAAGCCTGCATTTAATGCCAATGTTCCTAAAATAATTTCCATTGCCCCTCGTGCATTCATGCCAAAACCCACAGCCAATGAATGATTCCGGCTCATCCCTCCAATACGTGCGCCAATAAATGCACCTAATACTTTTCCAACATAAGCAAGAATTAATACGATCAATACGATCTGCAAATCAAAATTTTCAATAAAATTCACTTTCAATCCGATCGAAACAAAAAACAGGGGAGCAAAAAAATTGGTTACAAACTGGTGAATAATTTCCCGAGCCTGCTCTTTCAACTGAACACTATCTCCAAAAGCTATACCAGCGATAAATGCTCCTAATATGGCATGAATATTAATACTTTCGGTGAATGCTGCCGATAACAAACAGATGCCTAGTGAAATGGAAAGAACACCACCCGGCCAGGAGAGTTTTGTTTGCATCCAGGGCAATGTTTTATCAATTATTTTTTTTCCGATAGTGAGCATGAATAAACCAAATCCAACGATGTATAAAATGGTATAGCCAATATTCATGTGCTCTACCTTACTTCCATTTGTTAAACTTAAAACGAATGAAAATATTAACCATCCAATTAAATCGTTAAACATGGCGGAGGCAATGATAACCATTCCGATATTAGTTTTAAATAGATTCATATCCATTAAAATACGTGCAATCACAGGCAATGCCGAAATGGATAATGCGGTACCAAAAAATAATGCAAATAAAAGCTTTGCATGTGGATCGGTACTTATCGAAAAGATTTCCGGGAAAAACCACGCTACAGCAAAGCCTGTAAAAAAAGGAATAACCATACTGAATAAACTGGTGTATATCGCAATTTTACCTTGCTTTAAAACGACAGACAACTGCACTTCCATCCCGGCAACAAAAAGTAACATAATGACCGATAAGCTAAAAATACCATCCATTGCTACTGGAACATTACCGGTATGTGGGAATAAAAAATTAAAAAAATCAGGATAAAGCATCCCTAAAATGGTTGGACCAAGAATAATACCCACAATTAATTCGCCCATCACCACCGGAAGTTTTAATTTTTTTCCTAATTCGGCAACAATGCGGGAAATAATGAGCATCGCACTGATAGAAAGCAACAATACTATTAATTCAGAATGTGCAAGTTTTGTCATATACGTTTAGAGCCTTGAATGCACAATTAATAAATTACATGGAAGATCGGCCAGAATAAATTCAATATCATGTGTAAAAATCCTGTCTAATATGCGCAGATGTGTATCCGGAGAATTTATTATAAGCAAGTCTGCTTTTTTATCTCTTGCATATTTGCTGATCGCAAACCCCTGCTTCCCTTTAATGATCTTGGAAGTAATTTTTACATCCCCCACATCAGCATTTTTTATTATTTCATTAATTTGTTCTTCTGATTCTTCGGTTAAATGTTTTCGTATCTCTTTTGCTTGAGGAGCCGTACTATCCTCTGCCATTGCCATTGCCATCCCCGGTACATTAATTTCATTTACGATAGTAATATCTTTTGCATTTAATTTTTTTGCAAGATAGATAGAAGCATTGATTGTGTGAACAGTTTTTGGATTTTCAACACCATTCACTACAAATTTTTTAAATTTAAATTGGTTGGTTGTTGGGTTGGTCAATAATAATACGGAGCACTTTGCCCTTCGGCTTATATTACGTGCAATTGAACCAATATAAAATTTCAACAAATTTTCTTTTTCAAGCGCTCCGATAATTAACAGATCAACAATATTTAATTTACAGAGTTTTAAAATGGTATCAACAGGTTCGCCTTCCATCCAGATTACACGGCTTTTATTGCTATCGATCCCAACATTTGCCATCATCTCATCCAGCTCCTGTTCTTTTTCAATGTTTTTTTCACCTATATGCAATAGCAATAATGTTGCACCCAGAATATCTGACAGACGTTTGGCTTCAGATAATATTAACGGGCAACGTGGAGAAAAAGAAATTGCCACGGCAATCGTTTCGAAAGGAAAAGCAGGTCGCTTTTTTAATTTACTTAGATCCATTTTTATAATAAATCATTGATTAAGACGTAAAGATATGATTTTACTACTGAAAAATGTTCGTACGATATATATTAAAAATTGTAAGTTTAATTTATATTTAGTACTAAATTCTTTAATTTTCAAAAATCGTTTATAGTTAAAAAAATCGTTTATATTTGTAAAAGAACGATAGATCACAAAAAGTATAAAAATTTATAGTTTTTAATGATAAACAATATACTATTTAAAATCTTTTTACTCCGAAAACAATAAAAACGTATGAAGTGGTGGATACTTGCCTTAGGTATTGTTTTTGAGGTGCTTGGAACTATTTGCATGAAATACGCTGAAGGATTTACAAAGCTGATTCCTTCCATTTTTGTATTTGTATTTTATGGAATAAGTTTAGCCGCCTTGGTTTTCGTGCTTGAAAAAATGCAGGTAAGCATTGCATATGCAATTTGGGCAAGTGCCGGCATTGTTTTGATTGCCATTTTAGGAATTGTTTTTTTTCACGAAACAATTTCAACCATAAAAATTGTATCACTGGTATTGATAATACTTGGAATACTTGGATTAGAACTTTTTGATTAATAAAAAAACAAAGAAATAGAATGAATATTTTTTTAACAGGCGCAACCGGATTTGTTGGAGGAGAATTACTTGTAAGTCTTTCAAAGCTTAATGAAGTAAATAAGATTTATTGTTTTATAAGATCTTCCTCGGAAGAGGAAGTTATTTTACGCTTAGAAAAGATCTTTAATTTACGCAATGATTTTTTCGATAGAAAAAAGATCATCCCGGTGCTTGGCGATCTTTTTGACGAGAATTTAAGTGCTTCTCTGATTGAAAACAAAACCATAAAAGATGTTGATGTAATTATTCATTCGGCTGCAAACACCTCCTTTTCGGGTATTTATGACGATATGGTGGTAAAAGCAAACATGGGTGGCTTGGAAAAAATTCTTCTTTGGGCCAAAACATTGCCTCATCTGAGCACTTTTTTATATATCGGTACGGCTACCATTTGTGGAAAAGATATTAAGAACAGAATTGTTTTCGAAGATGAATCTCCAAACCTGCAGGCAAATCATTTAGTAAAATACACCTATACAAAAATGCATGGTGAACTTTTATTACACAAACATTTGCCAAAAGACAAAATTCTTGTTGCACGTCCGTCAATTATTATGGGCGACAGCCGGAAGGTAACACCTCGTTCACCTGTAATTTTATGGGCCGTAGCTACCATAAATCAATTACGACTTATTCCTGCTAATGAACATGCTTTATTGGATATCATTCCTGTTGATTATGCTACCGAAGCAATTGTTAAATTACTTTTTGCAAAAAGAAATCATTCGGTATATCATATTTCATCCGGGGCAGCAGCAGCTACCACCGCATTTAAAGTAACTAAAAATCTGGAAGCCTATTTCACAGAGTTACCTCCTTTTCATTTTGTACAAAAGCCGATCTTGAACCAGATGAAACACTGGACAAGAAACAGGTTACAACCTGATAGCGAATTGTATAACTATCCTGTTTATCTTAATTATTGGGAAAAAGCTTTTACTGATTCCGGAAGTCTGCGGATTTTATTTGCCGGATTAGATCCCTACCTTGAATTTATGGAGCTGGGTCAAGTTTTCGATAACACACGGCTCCTGAATGATGTTGCTATCGAACAATCTCCTGCAGCAGATATCTACATTAAAAACTGCATGACCTTTTTGGAAAGAATTGATGTGTTAGAAGGAGCATTGGATTTTTAGATTCCTGTTTTTTTCAAGGCAAAAGAAAAATTAATTCTTCAAACTCTTTAATTGAACTCAGTACCGTAGCGTGTCTAAAAAATATTTGTTGTTGGGCGTAGCGTCTCGCTGCGTCCTTCTTAACAGGCGTCCCGCCTTTTTATAGATCATTTTATGGTTATGCATTATAACCACTTCATAGCTGATATTGGGATTTACTATTTTTCAAAAAAGCCCCCCTTGCACTTCTCTCCAAAGGACTCCTTCGGACAAGAGGGCAAACAATAAGCTGAATAGTATCAACCCTATACACATTGTAAATCCGTTGTCCCCTATAGTTTGTTGAAGGCTGTAATTCGTGGATTTAACACACATATTGAAAAAAGTCAATTGAAAATCACAACAAACAATTTTTTAATTTTAAACCATTTTCCATTATAAAATGGTCCAATTTGAATTGTCGCGCACGTTTCTCGACTCCGCTCGAAATGACTGCGCGCTAGTCATTTCGAGCGGAGTCGAGAAACGTGTGCAGGGAAAAATTTCGGAAATAATATATTTAGAATTGGTATTAAACGGCTGGAAACTTTCAAATCAAAAAATGTTTCCATAGTTTTGCGCCTTAATTAGTGACGCTCATCAAAAACTTTTTTATTTCTTTTTAATTACGTATCATTGATTTTTCATAGCTCAAATCCTGATACAAATCGGGAACATTTTTAAAACTCGGACATTTGTAATGAAACATTTTTTAGCCGGCACAATTTTTATTTCAATACTATTTTTCTTAGCACCAATTTCTGTTTTAAAATCTCAGGACAAACAAAAATTTACTATCAGCGGCTACGTTAAAGATGCATCAAATGGAGAATCCAGCATTGGCGCCAATGTATATGTAAAAGAATTATTGAAAGGTGGAAATACAAATCAATATGGATTTTATTCCATAACTGTTGAAAAAGGATCCTATCACATTGTAGTTTCATATATTGGTTATGCTGATTTTATCAAAGAAATAATACTCGATAAAGACATTCGCTTGAATGTGGATTTAAAACCAAAAATAATTAATGTCAAAGAAGTTGAAGTAACTGCCGAAAAAAGTGATAAAAATGTTTCGAGTACCAATGTTGGTTCTGTGAAATTGGATATGGAAGAGATAAAAAAGATCCCCGCTTTTTTAGGTGAAGTAGATGTTTTAAAAACCATTCAGTTAATTCCGGGAGTAAAATCAGCCGGGGAAGGAAATGCAGGCTTTTATGTTCGTGGGGGCGGTCCCGACCAAAATCTTATTTTATTGGATGAAGCAGTAGTTTACAATGCATCGCATTTACTTGGCTTCTTTTCGGTATTTAATGGCGATGCCGTAAAAAGTGTTAACCTGATAAAAGGTGGTATGCCTGCACAATATGGTGGCCGCCTGGCTTCCGTGCTCGACATCTCCATGAAAGAAGGTAACAACAAAGCCTACCATGCTCAGGGAGGAATTGGGTTGATATCTTCGCGTTTAACGATTGAAGGTCCGATAAAAAAAGACACCGGTTCCTTTGTGCTCTCCGGCAGACGAACCTATATTGATGTATTGGCAAAACCCTTTGCAAAACCAGGTTCCTCATTAAGACATTCGGGATACTATTTTTATGATCTGAATGCAAAAGTAAATTATCGACTTTCGGATAAGGACAGGATCTTCGCCAGTGGATATTTTGGACGCGATGTTATGACATTTAAAGACAAAGATGCCGGGTTTAACATGAATGTTCAATGGGGGAATTCTACAGGAGTAATCAGATGGAACCACCTTTTCAACGATAAATTATTTGTAAATACATCGGCTATTTTTAGTGATTATAATTTTACATTCGGTGCCGGACAAAGTGGTTTTGATCTTAAATTATTCACCGGTATCCGTGATTGGAACGGCAAAGTTGATTTCGGGTATTACCCAACTATTCGTCATGAAGTAAAATTCGGTGTAAATTATGTTTATCACACCTTCACTCCATTCAGTGCTTCTGCAAAACAAGGCGATGTTACCTTTGATATAAAAAATACAAAAAAACAATTTGCTCATGAAGCAGCAGTTTATCTATCCGATGATTTTGATGTTACTGACAGACTGAAAATTCATGCCGGCTTGCGTTATTCCTATTTTATTCAAGTAGGACCATTTGATCGCTATATTAAAGACCCTGTTTCCGGACAAACAACTCAAACCATTCACTATAATAAAAATGAAAAAGTAAAACAATATAATGGCCCGGAACCTCGATTTAATATACGTTACGAATTAAATCCAAAATCTTCCATTAAAGCTTCTTACACCTATAACTTACAATATATCCATCTTGCATCTCTGTCGGCTGTTACACTTCCTATCGATACATGGGTGCCATGCTCTGAACGCGTTCAACCTCAAAAAGGGAACCAGGTTTCCTTAGGATATTTCCGAAATTTCAAAGACAATACCTATGAAACTTCGGTTGAAATTTATTATAAAGACCTTCAAAACCAAATTGAATATAAAGATGGCAGCATACCGGGGAATGATATTGGCGACAATGCCGATAATAGTTTTGTTTTTGGAAAAGGACATGCCTACGGTGCCGAATTTTTTATTAAAAAACGGGTCGGGAAATTAAATGGTTGGCTGGGTTATACGTTATCATATACCAAACGAACATTTCCTGATCTGAATCGTGGTAAAGAGTTTTATGCAAAATACGACAGGCGACATGATGTTTCGGTAGTATTGAGTTATGACCTAAGTAAAAAATGGACCTTTTCTGCGATCTGGGTTTATAGCACAGGAAATGCAATTAACGTCCCTATTTCTTATTATGTTATTGATGGAAATATTACTTACGAATATGGTGATAGAAATAGTTTTAGAATGCCGGCTTACCACCGTTTGGACATATCAGCAACCTTCACTCCGGATAGAAAAAAACATATCGAACGCAGAAAACAAAGAGTATTAAAACGTTTTGGTTTAGCTGATAAAGTAACTGTGGAGGATATAAAAATCCCTACCAAATATTTTAAAGATTATGAGTCCAGCTGGAACTTCAGTGTATTCAATGTTTATAACCGGCACAATCCATATATTATTTATTTTGCCAATGAAGGAAGTTTAAATGAAGGGAATTTACATATCAAAGCAAAGAGTGTTTATCTCTTTCCTATTCTTCCTTCAGTTACCTGGAATTTTAAATTTTAATATACTATGTTTTCTTTTTGTTGGGATACAATTTAACCACATAGATGCATAGAAATAAGATAAAACAAAGAAAATGAATTTTATACATAGGTTTCTATGTTTGAAAGAAGTGTAAAACAAAAAAATGTTAAGAGTCTGTTTAAATTTGTTTCAAAATTTATTAGATGTCGTCCCATACGGGAAATATCTTAATACGAATTGATTTTCCCAATATCTCGTCCCTTTGGGACTATTTTTGCTCCGTCAGGAGCTATATATTGGTAGGATATAAATTATTAGAAATTAAATTTAAACAACTTCTAAGTAAAATAAAAACTATGTATCTATGTGGTTAATTTTTTTTTAAATGAAGAACTATTTAATAATCGGAATTGCTTTAATTACAATACTTTCGAGCTGTCAGGAAGACATCAAAGTAAATCTTCCATCAGCAGGAAAGAAAATAGTGATCGAAGGAAATATTGAAAACGGGAAATTTGCTGAACTGATCATTACACGCAATAAGCCTTTGTTTTCAAGTATTAGCAGCACAACTTTATCTGATTATATGGTGTTAGATGCAAAAGTATATGTTACAAATGGAATCATCACCGATACCTTATCATTATCCATCGACTCTGCAGCCTCATTACCTGTTGTTTACCAAGGTCATTCAATTATCGGCATTCCCGGGCAATCTTATGGATTGACCGTAATAGCAGATGGGAAAACATACACTTCCATTACTACTATTCCAACTCCGGTTCCTTTGGATTCAGTATGGTTCATGCTTCAACCTCCAAATGATAGTTTAGGGTTTGCCTGGGCGCGAATGACTGAACCAGCAGGTTTTGGTAATGGTTATAAATGGTCAGCCAAGCGTGCAACAAAAGACAGAAGATTTATCGCCCCTTATGGTGCAACTACGGATGATAAATGGGTAGATGGAAAAACATTCGATTTTTATTATTACAGGGGAAATGACCCTACGGCTCCTGCCACAACAGATTCACAATCGGACCATGAACGGGGGTACTATAAAATCGGGGACACCATTTATGTGAAATTTTGTTCCATCGATCATGCTACCACTAGTTTTTACGAAACCTTCGAACAATCAGTCGGAACAAACGGAAATCCATTTGCATCACCGGTAACCATCTTAGGTAATATATTTTCTGATGGCGAAGAACAATTAGGAATATGGGCAGGATATGGAGCAACCTACGATACCATTTATGCCCGTTAGAATAAAATATCAAAATTTGATCCCGCTAGTTGTAACAAATAGTAATTTTACAAAAAATAAAAAAACAAATTTATGACTGAAAAACCTGAACATATAAAATGCCTGATCATAGGCAGCGGACCAGCCGGATATACTGCAGCAATTTATGCAGCCAGAGCAGATATGAAACCTGTGATGTATCAAGGATTGCAACCAGGCGGACAATTAACTACAACTACCGAAGTTGAAAATTTCCCGGGTTATCCAAAAGGAACCCATGGTCCGCAAATGATGGAAGACTTTAAAGCCCAGGCAGAAAGGTTTGGTACAGACATTCGTTGGGGATTAGCAACATCAGTAGATTTCATAGGACCAATTCACAAAGTGGTAATTGACGAAAAAACTACCGTTACAGCCGATACCGTGATCATTGCAACAGGAGCCTCCGCTAAATGGTTGGGGCTGGAATCAGAACAACGTTTAAATGGCTATGGTGTTTCTGCCTGTGCTGTTTGCGATGGATTCTTTTTTAAGGGACAAGATGTGGCCATAGTTGGTGCCGGTGATACTGCCGCTGAAGAAGCTTGTTACTTAGCAAAACTTTGCAATAAAGTGTATATGATCGTTCGTAAAGGAGAGATGCGTGCTTCAAAAACAATGCAACACCGGGTAGAGAAAACTGCAAATATTGAACTGATCTACAATTCAAGTACAAAAGAAATAATCGGAGATAAAGGAGTAGAAGCTGCTTTAATTATAAACAACAAAGGAGAAGAACGTAAATTAATTATTACCGGATTTTTTGTAGCGATCGGACATAAACCGAATACAGATATTTTTAAAGGATGGTTAGATCTGGATGATACAGGTTACATACAAACTATTCCCGGAACAAGCAAAACAAATATTCCGGGTATTTTTGCCACAGGTGATGCACAGGACAGGCATTACCGTCAGGCTGTAACTGCTGCCGGAAGTGGCTGTATGGGCGCATTGGATGCTGAACGATATCTTTCAGAACTAGGCATCCATTAATTAAATTTTCAAAAAAAACTCCAACTGTTCCAAAGAGTGGAACTATTGCATTATTTTTTTTATATTCACCTTTTATTACAAAAACTTTTATTATTTAATGAAAAAGATTTTTTTACTTCTTATTATTTTAATTGTTTCAATTAAACTTTCGTACGCACAATTTTCGGGTCAATTATCAGACGCCACAAAATATAATGCTGCAAAAGTTGTTGATCCTGATTATGGTATTACGATGTATGAAAAATTAAATTTTCAGACAGGCGGGGATTCCATTCGAAATGATAAAAAAGGATATGCTTGCCAGGGTTGGGTTCAGGATATTTATGAAAGCGGTAAAATAATTCATAAAGGATATTACGAAGATGGGCATTTAAAGATCTATAAAAACTTTTTTGAGAACGGTAATGTTGAGCGGGAATTCAAAGTAAGCGATCTAAAAAGATGTCGCATGCTGATCTATTATCCGGATGGGAAAACCAAATCTGACATTACCTACTATGAAGGGAATCCACAAATCTGGACGGACTATTATCCGAACGGACAAATTGAATATACCGAGGAAAGCACAAAAAACATGGAATATATAATTCAACGAAAGTCCTATCTGGAAGATGGAAAACCTCAGGAATTATTTGAACTTATTGATCCTAAAAGAAAAATTTACAGCAAAAAAGAATATTACGAAAATGGGAACATAAAGGCTGAAGGCACCATGAAATATAGTAAAACGATGATAGATTATCAAAAAGACGGAGAATGGACAATTTATGATGAAAAAGGAAAAATCTCCAAAGAAAAATGGGTAAATGGCGAGCAACAAAAAGTTGATTAAAAATCCAATACCAGATTATTAATAGCTCAAACAATCTAATTACTTTACTACCATTACCTTTCTGAAAGCGGTTTTATTATTATTTTTAATATTTATCTGATAAATACCGGCTGCATATCTCGAAACATCAAAGCTCTCTGTATTAGTTCCATTTAAAAAATATTTTTTTTCTGACTCTAAAAGATTTCCATATGCATCGTATATTTTTATCAAATGCATCCCTTGGAACGAAGTAGAAAAATTAAAAAAAAGAAGCGTTGAATTGAGAGAAGCGTCAGTAATTTCCAGCTCATCAACGGTTTCTTCATCACATGTTACAGAAACAACGTCAAACGTTTTTGAAGTTCCATCAAAATCAGTTTGACTTAAACGATAATAAGAGTTCCCATTCAAGGGCATTTCATCGATCCATAAATAATTATTTATTTGAGCACTGGTTCCTGCCCCATCAACAATTCCGTCAGATTCAAAATTTATTCCATCTGTTGATCTATGAATCGTAAAAAAATCATTGTTAATTTCTGATGCTGTTGTCCAGGATACATTTACTTTTTCATTTAAACAATTTGCTACAAAAGTTATCAATTCTATTGGTAATGGCGCTGTATTTTTATTTACAGAACCGATTGTAAAATAGTACACTCCATTTGCAGGCAGATCACTAAAAGATATTTTAAATTTGATGAGGTTACCGGAAACACCGGAGTTTGAATATGCCCGTTCATTCCCACCACCCTGACCAAACGTTGTATTGTCATCTAATAATAATCTTAGGTCAGCAGGAGCATTTGAGGTTCCTAAACCAAAACCACCTATGCCGGGAACTTTACTCATATCAAATTCAATTTCCAATTCATTCACGGCCTTACCACCGGGAACATTAAGAGTTTGCATACGCCAGATTCTTGCTAAGCGGACTTGAATCGGGGTTGTCCCATGCGTATAACCCACCGATAAATTAGTAGTGATACTGGCGTTATTATGTCCTGTTATAATATAAGTTCCATTTGCAATATTTGAGGGTGCAGCTATTGTATTATGTGCAATTGTTATCGGCAAATCGTTCGCACTAAGAACTGCAGGATAATTAATGCTTCTTGATTTATTTTGTTGCAACCCTTCACTTGATTCAGCTCCAATCCCTGTTATATCATAATGGTATCCTGTATTTGCCGACCAAATAGTAGAGCCTGTTGTGCTGGTATAGGAAACTGTTGCAGATCCATTTCCACCCATGGTGATCCCATATTTTACAGCGAGATAGGATTCAATTTTTATAGCCTGCGAAGTAGTAATTGTACCAGAATATGAAATTATTTCAGCAACCGGCCCATTCCAATCTCTTAATCTGCCATCAAAAAAACCAGGATTATCAACTTGTCCGCCCATTATCCGATTAACGGAAGCACTTCCTGTTCCAAGTGATGAAATGATATCAAAACTCCCTGAATGACTTGTATTGTATGCTATTCCGCTTGGGTCTCCATTCTTACGCCAAACACCCGAAGCCTGAAAATTGGCATTTCCATAACCCAATTCACCATATTGTGCGACTGATCCACCATTCTCCCCGCCATGAAGGGCACATCCGGTGCATGGTCCTGCATACGTAACCTGATCATAGGTCCATATGTGTGTGGATTTCCTATTTATATCATTTAATTTTGAAACAACAAAAAAAGACTGAACATTCATATCCGGAGTTGCTAAAAAATCTCCCCCGTCTCCGGCTACATTACTTAAAGTGAAATTAATATATGGATTAAAATTATAACCGGAACTTACAAGATCAGGACTTCCATTCACAGTTATTGCCGTAGCAGCAGGACTTTGATCTGTCCATCCGGTTACATTCACACCTGAAGTTGTTACTCCTACCCCAGGTTTTAACCAAACCACCAAACCACTTGTTATTCCACCGGGGCCAACAGGGCAACCGCTGGTTGTTAGTGTAACTTGTAAAGAAGTTGAGGCTGTAACACTAGAATTAGCGGCACAAGTAACATTACAACGATAATAGGTTGCCAACGTTTGTGTGGTTGAATAAGTTGGATTTGTAGCTCCTCCTATACTTACCCATGTTGAATTATCAGGTGATGATTGCCATTGATAACTAACACATGATCCGGCTGTATTATTTTGCATAGACAGCAGGAAAGCAACATTTGAACAAACAGGATTTAATGACGAAATAGTAATACCCGGTGCCGGAGTTGTGCAAGGAGAAGCCGGAGAAGTATATTTATATGCAATAGTTGCTGAATTGCCTGAGCCGCAAGAATAAGTGCTTAGCAATAAACGAAATGTTCCTGCTGAAGGAGGCGTCCAGGTTACATGAGATTGTAACCCGCAATAATCATCACTGTAAGCACCGGCATAATTTCCTGTATTATCTAATATGGTGATCTGACTATCAAAACTTGCATTGCTACCATCAGCAGCACAATATGAAAAATCATATGTTGGAATACAACCTGCAGCAACGATGAATGTATAATAATTACCGGTTGTAACATTCATAGTTTGATACGAGGAGGATGGTATGGGCGAAAGCGCACCACTTGCAGTACCACCGGAACATTGCGCACCGGCATCAAAGCAAACAAAAAATAAAAAAATAAAAAGAACTGATTTAATTAAGATCTTACAAAGTGTTTGGTATATATGTTTCAGCATTAGATTTTAAAATTAAAGTTTAGACAAAAAAAATTGGATGACTATTTTTATTCAAATTTAGTACGACCTAAAACCAGAACAACTTCAAAGTTTATAAGTGGAATTTATTGGGAATAAGTGGAGTGATTTTTACAAAAAGCGGGAGTTATTTAAACTATAAAATATCTGAGGATCAATAAATATTATTGAGGATACTAAAAGACTTATTAACTTAGCCTATCCTATTACTGTTTGAGGGAAATGTATATTCTGAAAAAAATTATTCTTTTCTTTTTTATTCTGCAGAGCATTTATGGTGATGCACAAATCACTCCTGTTTTTTCAGAAAAAAGTTTGGCAACTACTGAAAAATATACGGTGCAAATTTGGAATACCGAAAACGGCTTACCACAAAATTCAATTAATGATATCACACAAACGAACGATGGATATATCTGGTTGGCTACCTTTGATGGATTAGTTCGTTTTGACGGGTTAAAATTTCAGATCTATAACACATCTACCACATCGGAATTAAAATCAAATTCGATAAAAAAATTATTTTCCGATAATCAAAATGGATTATGGATAATCACCACAGAAGGAGCATTGATCAGTTATTCCAATACTGTTTTTAAAACATACGACTTACCCGCAAAAGTAAAATACAATAGTAATACACTAGCAGAATGGGCTCAAAACTCAGTACTTGTTGTGTGCGATAACAATAAAATTTATAAGGTAAGCCAACATGATATTCAGGAATTTAAGATTCCAGAGAACATACAAACGATTAATTCCATTCAAACAAAATATGGGGATCAACTATATATTGCAAGTAACAATGGTTTACACGCCTATTTAAATAAAACATGGAACACCTATTTTCTTTTAAAAGGAAAAAATATTTTCTCTTTATATAAGACTCCCAATGCAGATATATTGGCAAATGCACAAAATCAACTGTATTTAATACAAACTCAAAATTGCGAATCCTACGAGATCCCTATTTTATTGGATGTCCTAACGGAATACACACTTGGATTCAATGAAAAAAAACAACTCTGTGTATTAACAAACAATGGTATTCTTACTGCTGAAAATGACCAAATAAAAACTACTACTATCCAGAATGGATTATCATCAAATGATATTACTTCCGTTTTTGTTGATAAACAAAATAATTTTTGGGTAGGAACAAGCAATGGAGGGTTAAATAAATTAAAAACAAAATTATTTAAAGTTCTTTCGAAAGAAGATGGAATGCAGGGTGATGGCATTACCAGCATTATTGAAACAAAAAACAAAGGAATTATTATTGGAAATAGCTGTGCAGGGATAAGCCAATATGTCCATTCAAAATTTATTAAACAATCCTGGATTCCTGATGGATTTTGCATTTGGTCCTTGTTAGAAGATGATACTGAAAATGAATGGCTTGGAATTTATGGTAGCGGAGTTTTTGTTTACAGTAAGAATGGGATCCTGAAAAATTATGACAAATCTGATGGATTGATTGATGGCGTTGTGTTTTCAATTTTTCAAGATTCAAAAAAAATTGTTTGGATAGGAACAAATACCGGTTTATGTTATTATAAAAATAATCGTTTTACAGCCTTTGATACAACATTTAAATATAGCATCACTCAAATTTTTGAGGATCGAAACAAACAAATTTTTTTAGCAACTAATAAAGGTCTGGCAACCATTAATAATGATAAAATAGTATTGATTGAAACCGGAGATCTGAAAAATGTGAATGTTCGTTATATTTATGAAGATGCTGACGGGGTCTTATGGATAGGAACACATGGTAAAGGACTTATCCGTCTGAAAAACGGGGAAACATATTCTTATTCCTCTTTAACAACATCTTTAGATAATAATGTTTGGAGCATAACAGAAGATTTACAAGGAAAATTCTGGATTCCTTCTAATTCAGGAATGTATGTTATAAGCAAAAATGAACTGAATGATTTTGCAGATAATAATAATCCAAACTTAAATCCAATTTATCTTTCTAAAGAAGATGGTTTAAAAAGCATTGAATTCAATGGAGGATTTCAGGCATCGGTATTGAAAAGGGCAAATGGAGAACTTTGGTTCCCAACTGTAAAAGGGGTCGCAATTGTCAATCCTTCTGACCTGCCAAAGGTTAGTTACATGCCTCAAATTATCATTGAACAAATTAAAATAAACAATGAGATAATAAGCATTTCTGATACACTGAACCTTTCGTTATCAAGCAATGAATTATTCCTTTCATTTACCTCTCCCTCATTTAATAATGCCAACAAATTACGCTTTCAATACAAATTAGAAGGAGAAAATAATGCCTGGATCAATATCGGAACCTCACGTGAAATTAAAATACAGGAAGTACCAACGGGCACTCATCTTCTTCGTGTCAGAGTGAGCAATGGGAACAGCAATAAAGAAAAAATAATTACCCTTATCAAACCCATTCCATTTTGGGAACAAACAAAATTTATTTTTGTTGCCGTACTTATTTTTATTGCGATGATCTTATTGATCACCTACATAATAATAAATACTATCCGCAAAAGGGAAGAAGAAAAAACGCTATTACATGAAAAGTACACCTCTATCGAATTAAAGGCTTTACAAGCACAAATGAATCCTCATTTTATTTTTAATTGTTTAAATTCGATCCAGCATTTTATAATGATAAATGATGAATTATCAGCGAGTAAATACCTTACCAAATTTTCGATGTTAATGCGGAAATATTTAGAACATTCCAAATCCAACCAGATTACCTTGCAGGAAGAATTCGATCTCTTGCGGCTATATATTGAACTAGAACTGCTACGAAGTAAATATGGATTTAAATTTCAATTAACAATTGATCCAAAAATCGATATCTTCAACCTTGAAATCCCAAGCATGTTATTTCAACCTTTCGTTGAAAATGCTATCCATCACGGGCTTTTTAATCTTGAAAGAAAAGGGAATTTAATAATTACTTTTAAACTCGAAGAAAACCTGATCATCGGTATGATCGAAGATGATGGTGTTGGGAGAAAAAAAGCAAATGAGCAAAATCAACAAATCAGAAAAGAACATGTATCGCGAGGCTTGGAAATTATCAAGGAGCGCATCCAGGTTTTAAATTCAATGGAAGGATTAAAAATTGATGTACAGATCATTGACAAAATGAATATAAACAAGGAGGCAGAGGGCACACTGGTTATTATTAAAATCCCAATTTAAAACAGTTAATTATGATAAATGCAGTGATTATTGATGACGAGGAGCTGGGGCGCACCATGCTCTATAATATGCTAAATAAATATTGTAAAAATGTGAATGTTGCAGGACAAGCATCATCCGCCAACGAAGGTTTTGAATTAATCAACAAAGTATTTCCTGATCTGGTTTTTCTCGACATTGAGATGCCGGGTGGATCGGGTTTTGACCTGTTAGAAAAAATAGCAGATAAAAATCTGGGAATTATTTTTACAACAGCATATAACCAATATGCAGTAAAAGCCTTCAAGTTTAATGCAATTGATTATTTACTAAAACCGATCAATATTGAAGAATTAATCTCTTCAGTAAATAAAGTTACCGACAAAACCTCAACTACAAATTTTAAGAGCTCTATAAAAAATCTGATTGAAAATTATAATTCACCAACCAATAAAACAAACAAAATAGCTTTGCCAACACAAGGTGGATTAGAGTTTGTTGAAATAAAAGATATTATTCGTTGTGAAGCTGACGGGAAATATACGTTCTGCTTTTTAAGCTCTGGAAAAAGACTCCACTCTACAAGGGGACTGAAAGACTTTGAAGAACAATTAAGTTCCTATAATTTTTGCAGAATTCATCACGCCCATCTGGTTAATCTCGATCATATCAAAAATTATTTCAAAGGAGAAGGAGGATATGTGTTAATGAGCAATGGCGATAATGTAACGGTTTCGAAAAGAAAAAAAGAGGTCTTCCTAAAACAATTGAATAAAATATAAAAAAAAAGAAAAGATGCCAATCCATTTCCGGAAAGGCATCTTCTCTTTTATTAAGTAAACAAATTTTTATTCAGCTACCTGAACCATTTTAAACGGCACATTGATAATTGCCTGGTAATCTTCACCGGCTTCCAACATATCTTCGTCATCTTCTTCGTAATACCAATTTATTGTAACCTGACTTCCGCCTTTATTAATTGCTTCTAATTTCTTAAACACATCTAAAATACATTTAGAAGAACTTGTGTTAAAATATTCAAGTTGAATATTAACATTTGTTGCAGACTGTGGTTTGCCTGCATATTTTTCTAACCAATCTACCAACGGTTTATAAAACTCGATTGAGTTTTCAGGAATCGAACGTCCTTTAATTTCTAAAAATCCTTTACCTGTATCAAAAGTGATGGTTGGAGTTTTTGGTGTTCCTTCAATTGAAATTGTTTCCATATGCTTTTTGTTATTGAGAAATTTTAATATTTAAACTAAAAAATGAATGCTTGTCATCTACCGGAAAAAAACTGAAATTTAATTTTTCACCTGTCTTGCGTGCAATGTCTATCATTCCTAATCCTCCTCCACCTTTCAGGGACATTTCACCATTATTTAAAACTAATTTATAATACTCTTTCAATTCTTCTTTAGAAAGTAAATTAATATCTTCCAAACGTTTTCTTAATCCCTCTACACCTGAGTTATTAATATAATTTCCAGTAATAATATTATATTGATTATCAATTTTCCCGATCATAAAAATTGCAGAACGTATTTTATCACTTTGATTAGGAGCTATTTCATCCATATGATGATAAAGGTTTTGAAGACACTCCACCAATACGTTATAAACTTTCTTTTTTATTTTTGGTTCTTCCTGCAAATTATCCAACTTCGATTCCATTATTTGCAAAATGGATGTAAGTAATTCAGAGGTAATATCGCCTTTAAAAGAGAGCATAATATTATTACGCTCCATTTTATCGTAGAAATCATATATGTCTAACATCATAAGATCTTTATTTTATCGATATTATTATTTGTCCTGAATTAAAATTAAGCAAATATAGAAATAAGTTTAAATAATCAAACAGTAGATTTTTAATTTTTAATACAATTTATTCAAAAAAAATGATTAACAGGTTTTTTTGTTAATTCATGGTAAATGTAAAGGTATTCCCATTTATTGTCAATGTTGCCTGATTATCGCAATTTCCACTACCAAAATCAACAGTACGTGTTGCGTATCCATCAGGAGTCAAATCAACTCTACCGGACTCGATCCAACTGCAGGAAGTACGTTTAACAATATTTGTTGTAATAACGGAAGTATAAGCCAAACCATTACGATTTTTGCCATTCGCACTTCCTGACAAAGAGTAAACATCATCATAAAAATTCAAAGGAGTTGCATTTCCGGCTGTCTGGGTAATCGTACGGTTACAGGCCCATTCCATGGTCCAGCTGGAGTTGGTAACAACGCCATGATAAACCTGGGTAGTAAACGCTGATGGGGCACTATGTATGAATTTAATACTATCTGTACTGTATGAAACCCCATCCACAGAATAATTAGTCAAATTAACTTTAATATAACTTCCAACCAAATGCCAGTAATTTGAAAACACACAGGTTAATGTACCTTTTCTGGTTTTATGATCAATTGAATCATAACATCCTGTTGTTCCATAATCGATGGTCATAGTTACAGGAAATCCATTTAAAGTATCGGCAGGATCAATTACTATGGTTGGGCAAGATGAACGCCCATAATCCATTAAACTTTTTACTCCCTGCTCCCTGATGCCAAATCCATTAACGGTATTCATGGTTCGGGTAAATTCCCCTTCGCAAAAACTATTATCTACAGACGATTGGGTTTCGGTATCGGGCTTTTCCTTTTTACAGGAATTTAGTGTAAACACCAGTCCGCCAAGGACAACAACTGATAAAAATAATATTCGTTTCATGTTCGTTTTTTTTTAATACTATAATCTTATCCAAGGAACAAATTTAGTGAAATTTAAATTAATCTCATATCAATTATTAAAACCTGATTCCGATTATTAATATATCATCTACCTGCTGGTAATTTCCTCTCCAATTCTCAATTGTATGTTCTAATTCGATTGCTTGTTCCTGCATTGTTTTGTTCTGAACTGAAAGTAAAAGTTCATTGTATCGTTTCACCATGAATTTTTTCCCTTTCTCCCCACCAAACTGATCGGCATAACCATCAGACGACATATAAATAGTATCCCCTTTATTTAATTTTATGGTATTCGATCTGAATTTGCGTTCGGCCTCTAATTGTGAACCTCCGATTGGATATTTATCGGCTTCGATTTTTTCGAGCTTGCCATTATTAATAATAAATAAGGGTCTGAATGCCCCTGCAAATTGTAATTCACTATTTTTTTCATCAATTGTACAGAGTGCAAGGTCCATTCCATCACTTGTATCAACAATATTTGTCCCTTGCTTCAATGCATTCTGAACACCTCGGTGAAGTAAATTTAAAATTTGGTCAGGTTCAGTTATTCCATTCTCAGAAATTATTTGATTCAACAAATTATGTCCGATCATACTCATGAATGCACCGGGAACACCATGACCTGTGCAATCTACAGCTGCGATGATTTTTTTCCCATTTTTTAAACCAAACCAATAAAAATCCCCGCTTACAATATCCTTCGGTTTATAAAGAATGAATGCCTGAGGGAAATATTTATAGATCTGTTCCAATGGGGGTAAAATGGCTAATTGAATACGCTTTGCATATTGAATGCTACTTGTAATATCTTTGTTTTTCTGCGCCAGTTCCTGTGTCCGCTCCTCCACTTTTTCTTCTAATATTTTATTTTCACGTTTTATTGCATTTGTACGATATTTGAAAAAGCCCCAAAAGCAGCTAATGATAAACACCACACACAAAACAAAAAACCATTTTGTTTTCCAAAACGGAGGTTTGATGTGAATAACAAGTGTGGCACCTTCGTTGTTCCAGACTCCATCATTATTTGCAGCTCTTACCCGGAAAACATAATCCCCACCGCTTAATTCGGTATAACTGGCATAATGCTGTGTACTTGGAGGAGACCAATCAGCATCAACACCTTCCAGCATATAAGAGTATTTATTTTTTCCGGGCATCTGATAGTCAAGTGCAGCAAAATCAAAGGAAAAGAAGTTGTCGCGCCAGGAGAGTTCAAGATATTTTTTATCGTAAATTGCTGTATCTAAATTTACTTCCTTACCAAAACGCTTATATGAAATAATCCGTACCAATGGAATATTAGGATTGTCAGTAATTTTTTCCGGCTTAAACGTGTTGAATCCATTCACACCACCTAAAAATATTTCTCCCGATTTAGATTGAAAATAGGCTCCCTGGTTATACTCCAATCCCTGCACCCCATCATTTACATCATAATTCCGAAATGCGGAACCATTTTCATTTTTTACAAAGGGGTTAAATTTTGAAACCCCTTTATTGGTACTCATCCATAGGTTTCCTTTAGCATCAGCCAAAATGCAATAGATATAATCGTTCGGCAAACCATCTTTTTCAAAATAATGATCAAAATGTTCTGTTTTAGGATCCATTTTATTTAACCCATTTGTGGTCCCGAACCAAATGTTTCCTTGCCGGTCCTCAAACGTACAATTCACTGCATTGGAACTGATGCTGTTCTTTTTTTCATCGCGGACAAAGGCTTTAAAAATTCCTGTTGCCGGATCAAATTTATTTACTCCACCACTTTCGGTAGCGATCCAGATATTGTTTTTGCTATCTTCAAATATGTTGAAAATATTATCATCATTCAATCCATTTTCTGTGGAATAATTTTTGAATTTTTTAGTGGATTTATCATACACATAAGCTCCTCCGCCATATGTTCCAATCCAGATATTATTTTTCCGATCCTCGAAAATGCACATCACTGTGGCTGAATTTACAGGATCAAATTCGGGATATGAAATTATTTTCTTTGTTTTCTTATTATAGGATGAAAGGCCGCTACCCCATGATCCTACCCAAATGTTGCCTTCTTTATCCTCACAAAGAGATAAGATCGAATTGGTGGTCCCAGTTGATAATTTTGGATACTGTTGATAGGTATTGGTAGCTCTGTCAAGTGTTGTAAGTCCTCCATTTGCTGTACCGATCCATAACAAACCATCAGCATCTTCTAAAAGGGATAAAACGGTGTTACTTTTTAAACCATTATCCGAATCAGAATTTTTTTTATAATATTTAAACTTATTGGATCCACGAAAATGAGCATTTACGCCTCCTCCTTCGGTACCAACCCACATGGTACCAACGTTATCATAATAGATGCATTTTATCTGATTGTTATTTAATCCACTTGGATTTTTTTCATTATACCCCAAATGTCTGAAGGAACCTGTTTTTTTACTATATACATCGATCCCGTTACCATAGGTTCCAAACCATACTATTCCGTTTGCATTTTCGGCAATGCTCATTACCTGATTATTAGATAAGCCACCCTCCTCTTTTCTTAAATTTTTTAAAAATTTACCTGATCCGGGGTCAAACACTTGAATTCCTTCTCCATAAGTACCGATCCAAAAAATACCATCTTTATCCTCATAAATACTACGTATCTTATTACTATTTTCATGTAGTAATTTGCCATGTGTATCCAGCTCGAAATAAGTTTCGAACTTTCCGGTTCTTTTATCAAAAGAATTTAGTCCGCCTCCATAAGTACCTATCCACAAACGACCATCTTCGCCCTGATGCAAGCACCAGGCATTGTTATTGGAGATCGAATTAGCATTATTTTCATCATTCAGATAACGTGTAAATCTGTTTGATTTCCGATCATAGGAATTTAATCCTTCATCTGTACCAAGCCAAATAATACCTTCACTATCTTCTAAAATCGCCCTGATATTATTATTACTTAAGCTGTTATTTATTTCAGACTTTGAAGTATGATGTTTAAACTTTCCGGTAATTAAACTGTATTCATCCAACCCGCCACCGCTGGTTCCAATGAATAGAATGCCCTTTTTATCTTCGTAAAGTGAGTAGATGAAATTATTTGAGAGCGAATTGGAATCAACCGGATTATGCTTAAAAACGGTGATATTATATCCATCGTATTTATTCAATCCATCCTGTGTTCCAAACCACATGAATCCGCGGCTGTCTTGCAACACACAATTTACCACGCCCATCGACAATCCCTGATCGGCAGTGATATGACTAAATTTTAATTCTTGTGCAGAAGCATAATTAAAACTTCCTAAAAGAAGTAAAACAATGAAGAGTAGTTTGAAATAGTTTAATGCTCTTTTAAAAAACATATATGATATTTAAAAGTAAAGATATAAAATTCAATTTCATCCTATGAAATTATGGGGTTTATTTTGAATATGCGTTATGAATTAATTGAGATGCGGTTTTGATTTATCAAGGTAATTTAACTGTGTGAAGAGTGTCAATTCCGACCATAGCAGTGGAATCTTTATATTTAGTACTCATATATTGCAAGCGGGTATAAAGATTTTTCCGTGGAGTTTACACTGAGTAAAGTCGAAGTGGTCAGAAATGACAAAGTGATTAAAAAAAATGTTTCAAAAAAATTAAACAGCCTTTATGTGCTTTAATACCCATTCTAAATATATTATTTCCGAAATTTAGCCCAACACAATCTCGATGTATCTGCTTCAACGCAGAATGCTCGAAATGGCACCAGCGCTGTCATTTCGAGCGGAGTCGAGAAACGAGCGAGGCAATTTAAATTGGACTAGTTTATACTGGTAAATGGTATAATTAATAAAAAAACAATCAACCTTAATAATTTCTATTTTTGTACAAATCAAAAAAAGTGTCAGAAAGTAAACATGTCAACTGGTTTGAAGATTGGTTCAACTCCGGCTATTATCATATTTTATACAAACACCGTAACTGTAATGAAGCGGAATTATTTATCGATAATCTGATGAACTTTTTGCAACCGGAAAAAGAGGCTCGGTTTCTTGATCTGGCTTGTGGCAAAGGAAGACATGCAATTTATCTGAATCAAAAAGGATTTAATGTAACCGGAACAGATCTGGCCGATGAGAGTATAGCAGAGGCATCGAAATTTGAAAATGAAAAACTAAGTTTCTTTGTTCATGATATGCGCAAAGTTTTTCGAATAAACTATTTTGATTATGTGTTGAATTTATTCACCAGCTTCGGATATTTTGAAAATGAAAAAGATGATTCTGATACAATAAATGCTATATATAAAGCATTAAAACCAAATGGCGTATTTGTTTTTGATTTTTTTAATGTGCAAAAAGTAATTGCCAATCTGGTTGATACTGAAACAAAAACGATTGATAACATTGAATTTAAGATCACACGACATATTCAAAACAATTTTATTATCAAAAATATTTTAGTTACAGATAATGGCAAGCAATTTTCTTTTCAGGAACGAGTAAAAGCGCTTACATTAACCGATTTCGAGAAATACTTTGTCGCTAACAAACTTAAAATAGTACATTTGTTCGGCAATTATCAATTGGAAAAATACAATGAATACAGTTCCGACAGATTGATAATCATTGCTAAAAAAGAAGCATAAGAAATATGAATTTTTTAATGTACATAATCCTTTTTTTATCTGTTATCATTAGCGGAATAAGTGTTTTGTTTATTAATATCAGCAGCAGAAATTTAAAACTTATCCTTTCCTTTAGTGGTGCCTTTTTGTTCGCCATTTGTGTGTTACATCTTATTCCCGAAATTTATATTTCGGGAACTCCTAATATTGGTATATATATTCTGATAGGATTTTTTGCTCAGATCTTACTGGAGTTTTTTACCGAAGGTATCGAGCATGGTCACATTCATGTGCATAATCATAACGGACACAACCATCAGGCATTTCCATATGCGATGATGATCGGACTCTCTATCCATTCTTTTTTAGAAGGGATGCCACTTTCCAATACAGGAACAGATACACACAACTCCTTGCTTACCGGAATAATCATGCACAACATTCCTATTGCAATGGCTCTAATGACCATGCTTTTGCAATCGCACATCAGTAAAAAAACTGCCATTTTCTGGTTAATTGTATTTGCATTGATCACACCACTAGGCAGCTTTACAAGCTATGCTATAGGTGAAAATATGATAGGGAATATCTCTATTTATTTTGATAGAATAATGGCTGTAGTAGTAGGGATTTTTCTGCATATTTCCACTACCATTCTTTTCGAGTCGAGCGAAAATCACCGATTCAACCTCATTAAATTTATTGTGATTTTAATGGGTGCCGGGTTTGCGATTGTTAGTATGTAAAAGGATTTAATTTGCAATCCGAATCAATTAAATCGATCTAATTATTCTTCTTTAATCAGATAGTATATATGTTAAGTTTTTTACTAACGCTAATCTGGTAATGATGCGATGTGTATTATGGGAACGCGGATCCTCGCGAGATTGATAAGATTAAAAATGATTGTTATAACGTAAGAAGTTAATATTATCCTTGTGATGAATATGATTAAATTCCATGAGTAATTTAAGATCATAAAAACTCAGCAAAATATCCATTAATTTTCAAATTTAATTTTGTTACCCAGACCAGGGTGTTGTTTTAATTCATTGGCAAACACTCGCTTTATTAATTGTGTAGCATAATACAAATGCTGCTCCGGACTTAATGATTTCAACCACAAGTAATTATCATTTTCCTGCTCCTCAAAAGATTTATGAAACTGTATGCGCCCTTCTCCATAAGATTGCATAAACGCTGTTGCATTTAAAACGTAGTTTATAGTATTCAATTAACAGAGGATTAAAAAAAGCTAATACCTCTGTTCGATATTTATTTTGTGGCGTTTCCCTGCGGGTCGGGCTATCCGCTGCAATCTTTTGTTCGTTCCTCTCAAAAGGATTTCCGCTGCTATCCCTAACGCATGTCTGCTAAATCATAATCATTGATTGCTGCTAGAATCCATTCCAATATTTCAAAGAACAAGAAAAACTTCTGTGTACCGCATATATTAGCTATTTCTATGTCAAAAAAACAAAAAAAGCACCCTTACAGGTGCTTTCTACTTTATATTCAAAAATTATTAATTCAATTTCGCCAAGACATCTTTGATTGCCATAAAATCCGGTTGTTGTCCTGCATCTTCCAGCACTTCAGCATAACGAACCACTCCCTCTTTATCAATTACAAATGCAGAGCGCTTTGAAACACCTTTCATTCCCAAAACAAACTCTTCATACAATGCTCCATAAGCTGCTGAAGCCTCTTTATTAAAATCCGATAATAAAGGGAAATTTAAATTTTGTTCCCCTTTGAATTTCCCTAATGTAAAAAGAGAATCTACAGAAATAGCAAGCACTTGTGCATTTGCAGTATTATAACTTGCAATATCATCGCGGGTAGCACATAATTCAGCAGTACACGTTCCGGTAAATGCTAAAGGGAAAAATAATACTACTACATTTTTGCCATTGAATTCTGCTACTGAAACAGCTTTTTTATCCGTATCATTTAGGGTAAATAATGGCGCTTTTTGGCCTACTTCTATTTTCATGATTAATGTTTTAAGTGTTATTTGTATATTTAATTTTCGGGCGCAAAGGTAAATATTGTTTGCGAAAAAACATGATTAATATCATGATATTATCCGCACTTTTTGTAACTTCGTAACCTGAAAATTTTGTTAAACCAATAAAACTTAAAAATATGTCACTAGTAGGAAAAAAAGCACCTTCATTTAAGGCGCAAGCAGTAGTAAACGGAGGAGAATTTGTAGAAAATTTTTCTCTTGATCAATACATTGGAAAAAAACATGTGATCATGTTTTTCTATCCTAAAGATTTCACATTTGTTTGTCCAACCGAATTACATGCATTTCAGGAGAAATTAGCCGAATTTGAAAAACGCAATGTTGCTGTTGTAGCTTGCTCTACAGATACAGAACAATCACACTGGGGATGGTTACAACAGCCAAAAAACCAAGGTGGAATTCAAGGAGTAAAATACCCGATTGTAGCAGATACAACAAAGATTATCTCCATGAATTTTGATGTTTTATTTGGCGAATATCAAGTGGATGAAACGGATACTTTGATTGCAAACGGACCAATGATCGCATACAGAGGGTTGTATCTAATTGATAAAAACGGAATTGTTCGTCATCAGTTGATTAACGACCTACCATTAGGACGAAGCGTAGATGAAGCATTACGCATGGTGGATGCTTTACAGTTTTTCGAAGAAAACGGTGAAGTATGTCCTGCAAACTGGCAAAAAGGTGATGCCGCCATGAAAGCTACTCATGATGGTGTTGCAAATTATTTAGCTAAACACTAAATACTACGAATTACGAATGATCGAATTACGAATGATTCTTTTGCTTGTAGTTTTTCATTCATATAATACAATGGTGTTATTTCGACCGGAGCAAAGCTGGTTAGTCGGAATGGCATTTTATTAACACTTTTTATCATTAAAAAAAAGCGCCTCGGTGAAAACCAAGGCGCTTTTGATTTATATTTGCTCATTATTAATAACTAAAACAATGAACAAAAATTTTTCTTTACTCCTGAATGTTGTATTAATTATTGCTGTCGCAGTATTATATTACTTACACTTCTCCACCTGCAAACAAACCTGTGAATCAACAGTTCAACATGATTCAACTGCTGTCACCAAACCAATAGTGCTTAGTCCGAAAGAAATTAAAGCATCAAAAATTGTGTATGTAAACCTGGATGTATTAAATGAAAAATATGAATATATTAAAGATCTAAGTAAATCTGCAAAAGCCGAACAACAAGCATTGGAAGCAACTTACCAGACAAAAGCAAAAAAATTACAGGAAGATTATTCCATGTTTCAACAAAAAGCACAGCAGGGATTATTGTCAGAAAACCAAGCCAATACAGAGCAAGAAGCTTTAATGAAAAGAAAAGATGAACTGGATCAACTGGAAGCAAAATCGCAAGCGATGATGGAAAAAATTCAGGAGAAGACCGATGAAATGAATTCGAACATGAAGGAATATATTAAAGAATATAATAAACAAGGTAATTATAATTATGTTTTTGCTTTCAGCGAAGGCCCGCTAAGTCCATTATTATTAGCCAACGACAGCCTTGATATTACCAATGATATCCTGGAAGGTTTAAATGCACAATACAAAGCGAAAAAAGGGAAGAAATAATTTAGTGATGTATTAAATTTCTCATCGTTTTCTTAGAACACATCTAAAAGTTTTTCGCACGTCCTGATCATTTTTCGAAAAAGAAAAACACTACCATTGACGTGTTTTATAATTGGCTCTGTTTCAATTTAATTTCATCTCCCTGCCTCATTCTCCAAAGGAGTTCTTCGGACAAATGGGGACATAATCCTGCAAGTAATGAAATAGACGTGATTTTATATTGCTTTTTTTGAAAAAAAATTACTACTCGAACTGACAACTCACAGTCACTTAGAGTTTGACCCCATACGTGTTCGAAACCTTCCACAAGCCTTTGTTTATAATAAAAGGATAAAGTGTGATTTGAAAACAGTTGTAGTTTTTAATAGGACTGTAGGACAAGTTATTAAGATTAATGACTGAAAATACTTTTGATGAATTAGCAATAGAAACGAAGGTCGATTTTCAGTGTGGCGGTAATCCTAATAAAGCAAAACACTTATGGAACACTACTTAATTAGAGTCTGTTCATAATGTAAAAATTAGCCGCAGATTCGCAGATTAAAATTGAACTACTACGCACTTTTTTGCCACAGATCATGCTGATTTTCGCGGATTATCCGCCAAGCGGATTCCTTTTTAATCTGCGAATCTGCGGCTTCTATTTTTTTGTTTTAATTTAATCCCACTCTATGGACAGACACTAATTAGGTTTCGAACACTTATCGTTGAAAACCCGTGCCTGCAATTAATTCAAATAACTCTTCGCTTTCTCCAATGCCTTTGAAATTCCTTGTGAGTTAGTTCCACCGGCAGTTGCATAAAATGCTGCACCACCACCGCCACCTTGTATTTCTTTTCCTAATTCACGAACAATAGTTCCGGCATTTAATTTTTTATCAGCTACTAAATTGTCGGAAATAATAATGGATAAACTTGGTTTCCCTTTTACTTCAGCAGCAAGCACCATAAATAAATTATCAATTTGATTGCGTAATTCAAACGACAGATCTTTTATTGCATCAGCAGAATCCAGGTCAATTTTTTCAGCAATAAAGTTAATGCCATTGACGATTTGTTTTTTTGCCAGTAATTCAATTTTTAATCCTTTTGCTTTCTCGCGAAGCATTTGCTCTATTTGTTTTTGCAAAGCAGAATTATCTTCCAGTAAATTTTGTAAACTTTTCAAAACATCTTTTGGGTTTTTTAATAATGCTTTTACTTCATTTACTAAATTACTTTGTTGATTGAAAAACGCTTCTGATTTCACAGAAGTAATTGCTTCGATACGTCTTATCCCGGCAGCAACAGCGCCTTCTGAGGTTATCTTAAATAACCCGATTTGTCCGGTTGCAGGCACATGCGTACCACCGCATAATTCAATCGAATAGTTTTTATCCCCGCCCGACTGAATGCCATCAGTAGTTCGGACGGGGAATTTCACAACACGTACCACATCGCCATATTTTTCGCCAAACAAAGCCATTGCACCGGCTTTTCGGGCATCATCAATTGGCATCTCTGTGATGTTGGTTGAAATATTTTCACGGATTTTATGATTTACGATCGCTTCAATTTCAGCAATTTCTTCATCTGTTACTTTCGAAAAATGTGAAAAATCGAAACGTAAATGTTCCTCATTTACCAGGGAGCCTTTTTGTTCTACATGCGTTCCTAAAACTTTGCGTAATGCTGCATGTAACAAATGTGTAGCACTGTGATTGTTCTCGGTTAATTGACGTTTTTCAAGATCTACTTTGGCAATAAAAGTATGCGTAAAATTTTCCGGTAATTTATCAGCAAAATGAATGATGATCCCATTTTCTTTTTTTGTATCACTGATAATTATTTTTTCATTGGCTGATTCTAATGTTCCTCTATCACCTACTTGTCCGCCACTCTCCGCATAGAACGGAGTTTTATCTAATACGATTTGAAATTGCTCTTTGCCTTTTGCTTTTACTTTTCGGTATTGAATGATTTTACTTTCACATTCCAATTGTTTGTATCCAACAAATTCGGGCTCCTCATTTTTAATCTTTGACTTTGAACTTTCAACTTCTACCCAATCTCCGGTGTCAATTGCTGTTGCAGCGCGTGAACGGTCTTTTTGTTTTTCTAATTCTATTTGAAATCCTTTTTCATCAATGCTCAAACCATTATCTCTTGCAATCAAGGAAGTTAAATCGAGCGGAAAACCGAAGGTGTCATATAATTCGAAAACAGTTGAACCATCAATTATTTTTTTGTTTTCTTTTATTAAACTGGTGCAAACATTTTCAATTCTTTTCAAGCCATTTTCAAGTGTTCTAAAAAAAGAAGTTTCTTCCTCCTTAATTACTTTTTCAATCAATGATCTTTGAGAGATCAATTCTGGGAATGCTTCACCCATTTGGTTTGCAAGAACATTTACCAATTGATACATAAATGGTTCTTTCAAATTTAGTGATTGATATCCATAACGGATGGCACGTCTTAAAATTCTACGTATCACATATCCTGCACCTGTATTAGATGGTAATTGTCCATCGGCAATGCTGAATGAAATAGCACGAATATGATCTGCAATAACACGCATCGCGATATTGATGGTTAATTGTTCTTTTGTAGTTTCAGCGTTTTCATTTTCCGATTTGTATTTTAATCCGGCTAATTCTTCAATTTTATTCAACAATGGAGTAAACACATCTGAATCGTAATTCGATTGTTTCTGTTGTAAAACCCGGACCAGTCGCTCAAATCCCATTCCTGTATCCACATGTTGAGCAGGTAGCTTTTCCAAACTTCCATCAGCCTTGCGATTGAATTCCATGAATACATTGTTCCATACTTCAATCACTTGCGGGTCGTCATTATTTACTCTTTCTGCTCCACTAATTTTTGCTCTTTCTTCATCAGTTCTTCCATCATAATGGATTTCGGAGCAGGGTCCGCAAGGCCCCATATCACCCATTTCCCAAAAATTATCTTTTTTGTTCCCGCGTAAAATTCTGTCTTCGGGTACAAATTGTTTCCATAGATCGTATGCTTCCTGATCAAAGCCCAATCCATCATCAGCACTTCCTTCGAATACAGTTACATATAAGCGCGATTTGTCAATTTTATAAACTTCAGTAAGTAATTCCCATGCCCAGTTGATTGCATCTTTTTTAAAATAATCGCCAAAGCTCCAGTTACCAAGCATTTCGAACATGGTGTGATGGTAAGTATCAACCCCTACTTCTTCCAGGTCGTTATGTTTTCCGCTAACACGAAGGCATTTTTGAGTATCGGCAACACGCGGAAATTTGATGGGTGCATTTCCTAAAAACAAATCTTTGAAAGGTGCCATGCCGCTATTGTTAAACATCAGGGTAGGGTCATTTTTTACCACCATTGGGGCAGAAGGCACAATGTGATGTCCTTTTGACTTAAAAAAATCTAAAAATGTTTGACGTACTTTGGTGCTGGTTAATTGGTGCATTTTAATTGGTTGATTAAGTGATTTGTTAATTGGGTTAAATTAGTTTGTTTACATTAATGTTTGATGATTCAAATACATTATCCTAAAATTCTAAAGATCCCAATTGGCACATTTGCAAATTTTCAAATTAACGAATTGACTTTTCACTATTGCCTATTCCCTGCAAAAGCGATTGCAAATTTAGTTTATTTGCGTAAATTCGCATTGCTTGAAATAAAAAATTAATGAGCAAGATCCAATATAAATTTAATACCAAGTCATTAACCTACGAAAAAATCACTGTTTCTATCCGAAAAAGGGTATGGCAGTTTTTGTCGTATGTGGCTACCGGTACCGTTTTCGCGACTATTACAATTTTTATAGCCTACAATTATTTTGATTCTCCTAAAGAAAAACAATTAAAACGGGAAATTGAAGAAACTAATCTACAATATGAACTTTTGAATAATCGTGTTGGTCAGATTAGTGAAGTATTGAGTGATATCCAGGAACGTGATAATAATGTATATCGGACCATTTTTGAAGCTGAGCCAATACCTGCGAGCATCCGTGAAGCCGGTTTTGGAGGAGTTGACCGGTATAAAGCATTGCTGGGTTATAATAATTCGGAGCTGATGATTGAAAGCACCAAACGTATTGACCAGATAAGTAAACAGCTTTATATTCAATCGAAATCATTTGATGAATTAGCGAAATTAGTAAAAAATAAAGAACAACTTTTGGCATGTATTCCAGCCATTCAGCCTATTTCTAATAAAAACTTGAAACATGTTCCTTCCGGTTACGGCTGGCGCACCGATCCAATTTATAAAACAGCTGAATTTCATGCAGGATTGGATTTTACTGCTAATACAGGAACTGAAATTTATGCTACCGGGGATGGTATTGTAATTACTGCGGATGCTGCAGCTCAAGGTTATGGAAATCATGTGGTGATAAGTCATGGTTTTGGATATCAGACCTTGTATGGTCATATGAGTAAAATTGCCGTAAAAATCGGTGCTAAAGTAAAACGTGGTGAACTTATAGGTTATGTTGGAAATACCGGGCGTTCAACCGGGCCACATGTACATTATGAAGTTATAAAAAGCGGGGAAAAAATAAATCCGATCAACTTTTTCTTTAATGATCTTTCTCCTGCTGAATATCAGGAAATGATCACTTTAGCTTCCAGACCTTCTCAATCCTTCGATTAATGCTTTCCAAAGATTAATTATGACTAAGAAAGCAATCGGCTTTTATACGGCAACTTCCATTGTTATTGCCAATATGATTGGGACAGGTGTTTTTACAAGCCTGGGGTATCAGGTTTTGGACATAAAAAATGGAAGCAGCATTCTGTTACTTTGGATAATTGGTGGAATTGTTTCCTTGCTGGGGGCATTGTGTTATGCCGAAATAGGAACCACATTTCCTCGTTCAGGTGGAGAATATAATTACTTGTCTAAAATATATCATCCTGCAATTGGATTTATGTCGGGCTTTGTTTCGTCAACCGTTGCATTTGCAGCACCTGTTGCTGCGGCAGCATTAGCCCTGGGGAAATATTCGAACAATGTTTTTGCTGTTGATCCAAAAATTACAGCAAGTTTTGTTGTGATTGCTTTAACGATGCTTCATGCTTTTACGATACATATCGGAAGCAAATTTCAGACTGTTTTTACAGGCATAAAAGTTTTATTGATCATTTTATTTATTGGATGTGGATTTTTTTCGGGGCATACAGGTGATACCGGTTTTGTGTTAAATTCAGCAACATTAGGAGATGTTTCTACTGCCGCATTTGCCATTGCTTTGTTTTTTGTTTCTTATTCTTATTCCGGATGGAATGCAGCATCCTATATAGCTGGCGAAATTGATGAACCACAGCGTAACTTGCCTAAATCATTATTGTTTGGGACAGCAATTGTAACGGTACTTTATGTGTTATTAAATTATATCTTTTTATATACGGCTCCAATTGCTGAGTTGGCAGGAAAAGACGATGTAGGTTTTGTTTCGGCTAATTTTATTTTTGGAGATATTGGAGGTAAAATTATTTCTATTACCATTGCAATTTTACTTGTATCATCCGTAAGCTCAATGATAATTGCCGGTCCGCGTGTTTCTCAAACAATGGGGAGTGACACAAAACTTCTTGCTTTCTTAGGAAAAAAATCAAAAAATAATACCCCGTTTAATGCTACTGTTTTTCAATGTGTAATTTCTTTATTTTTTATTTTTACTGCTACATTTAGTCAGGTAATTACATACATTGGTTTTACTCTCCTGCTGTTTACTTTTTTAACAGTCTTTGGATTATTTATTATCAGGATAAAAAAAATGAATACTTCTGATTCTTTTAAAACGCCATTTTATCCGATAACACCTATTTTGTTTTTAGTATTTAATAGCTGGCTGCTTTATTATGGAATTACCAATAAACCCTATGAATCACTTATTGGTATCGCAACAGTATTAGTTGGATTAGTATTTTATTATCTCAATCAAATTATCTATCATCAAAAAAATGAAAATTAAATTAACAGTAGGGTTTTTGATCACACTTCTTTTTTTTATTAGTTGTGGACATAATACAAATACAAAGGCAGATAAAAATGTGGATAACATTCAAACTACTGATTCAGCCAAAATTAAAATCGGAAGGGAAGAAGTAAAAGTAATTCCTCCGATAAACCCTTTATACGATGATGTTGCAAAATACATTGCAGGAATGACAGTGCAATCTTCCAAGGTTATTGATACTGCACTTACAAACGATCCTATTTGGAAAGAATATGCAACAAATTTCGATAAAAGCTGGAGGAAATTGGATACAACCAAAATTGTTAAAATGAAAAAGTGGAGAGATAAAGAATTAAAAGAGCTGAGCTATAAAACAGTTTTTTATCCTTTTTCAGGAGCTGATTTTTTAAATGGTTTTATTTTTTTTCCGACAGCAGATAAATACATTCTGGTTGGTCTGGAGCCGGTTGGTACTTTACCGGATTTTCAAAAGGGAATGCCGAAAGATTCATTGGCGGCCTATTTTCAAGAGGTAAACCGATCCCTGTATGCCATTATTAATTTTAGTTTTTTTAGAACAAAAAGTATGAAAGCAGATTTTAAAAATAAAGATCTGAATGGCACCATTCATCTTATCCTTTTATTCATGGAAAGAACAGGCAATTCGATCGTGGATATAAAACCTGTTGATGTGAATGAAAACGGAGAAATAAGTCCAATACAAAATGGAACTACAGTTAGCAATAAAGGTGTTGAAATTGACTTTGTGAATAGCGATAGTGTATTAAAAAAGGCGTATTATTTTTCTGTAAATCTGGATAACGAACATTTGAATAAAAACCAAAATTTCACAACATTTATCAATCAGCAAAATGATGTGGTTACTTATATTAAATCAGCTTCATACCTGATGCATGCAAGTTATTTTTCTGCTATTCGTGATCTGATTTTAAATAAGAGCAAGTATGTTTTGGAAGATGATTCAGGAATTCCATATCGTTATTTTAAAACTGACGAATGGACACCAACTTTTTATGGAAAATATTCAGGAGCAATCTCTTTGTTCCCTAATAAATTTCAGAAAGATCTGGATAGTTGTTATAAAAACAATACATCTCCAAAACCTCTTGATTTTGGTATTGGTTACAAGTATAAAGTTGGAGAATCTAATCTGTTATTATTTAAGAAAAAATAAAAACCAGCCTGCTGTTTGAATTTGATAAATACGGAGAAACTAAATTGCGTGGTCAATTGGTTGCGACTAAAAGGAGCGTATCGATAAGCGAAGGGGTAAAACAATCAGCCCAAACACATTGTCGATAGACCTACCTTCCTGAAAAAGAAAGGTTAATCGAACTGACAACCGAATTATGAATAAATGATTTGAACCCAATAAAAACCGGTTCTAACTAATTTTTTAATTTGCTAAGTTTTGAAAACAAATAATCATATCTCCAATTTTTTTCTTTTCACAATTGTTTGCCTACTAGCGAATACATTGGTCTTTAGCCAAACCCAAAAAAAGATTGCGACTAAAATTGTTGAAGATAATTTTATCGAAAATTTTCTGAAACAATATCCTGAAAAATTTAATACGATACTTAAATATCCTGACAAGTATGAAGTACAGATCATCTATACTCAAATAAACAGGGATGAAAAGAATATTCCTTCCTTCCGGCAATATACCTATCGGCTGGACCCCGAAAATTATTTTTATGCTGCAAGTCTTGTAAAACTACCCTGTTCAGCTTTAGCACTTGAAAAAATAAATAATTTGAATATTCCTGAACTAAATAAAAACATACGAATGCAGACCGATAGTGCTGCTGTTTGTCAAAAAAAAGTTATTTATGATGCAACCGCTTTCAAAAATGATCCGACTGTGGCACATTACATTAAACGCATGTTGCTTATAAGTGATAATGATGCTTACGGACGTATCTACGAATTTTTGGGTCAGCAATATATGAATGAAGAGTTATGGAAAAAAGGGTATCCTGATATTCGTATCACTCATCGTTTTGATGCAGCATGTAACACGGCACAAAATAGGAGTACTAATCCTGTTTCTTTTTATAATGATCAGGGGAAATGTGTTTACAGCCAAACAAAACAAACCAACCAAACCGAATTAAGTAATCCTTTTGGTACTGTAAAAAAAGGAATTGGATACATCGATAAGAAGGGCAAACTGCAAATGCAGCCAAAGGACTATACGTATATGAATAACATGTCTTTACAAGACATTACCGAGGTATTGAAATCACTTATGTTTCCTAATTCAGTGGAGGAAAAAAAACGTTTTAATTTAACCAAAGAGGATTATGATTTTTTATATAAATACCTTTCCATGTATCCTCGTGAATCGGATGATCCGAAATACAAGATGAAAGATTTTGAGGACAGTTATAAAAAATATTTTATTTATGGGACCCATCATAAAAAAATTGAAAATGATACCATCAGAATTTTCAATATTGTGGGACAATCATACGGCTATTTGAGTGATTGCGCATACATTGTAAATACAGACAGGAAAATTGAATTTATGTTATCAGCAGTTATTTATGTAAATGAAGATGGAATAATCAATGATGGAAAATATGAATATAAAACAATTGGATTTCCTTTTTTGGCTGATTTGGGAAATTCTTTTTATATTTATGAATTGAAAAGAAAAAAAGAACACTTGCCCGATTTAAGTAATTTTAAAGTTCGATAATAAATTAGATCAATTGCCTTACAAAGAAACTGATACTATTAAATTATACTACACTATTGGTGAAGTAGCTGAAATGTTTCATGTAAACACGTCTCTGATACGCTTTTGGGAAAAAGAATTTGATGTTATCAAACCCAAAAAAAATAAAAAAGGAAATCGTTTATTTACTCCGGAAGACATTGATAATTTCAAAGTGATATACAATCTTGTGAAAGAACAAGGTTTAACCTTAGAAGGAGCAAAAAAATATTTGAAGGATAACCGAAAATCTGTGAAGCATGAATTAAAATCTGAAAAAAGCCATTTTAATATAATTGAAAGCAAATTACATTTAATTAAAAACACGCTATTGGATCTTCGAAACCGATTATAATTTTAATGCTTTTCTTCAAAAAATTAATCGATTTCAAATTTTAGCACCGTTTTAAATTTCTATTTTTTACTACGGCATTTCATCTTCTTGTTGAAAATCAAACCTTTAGCTGTTTTTTTGTCTATTAAATCATTTTAAAATAGATTTGAAAAAAATACTGTTGAATTGTTTGATTTAATAGATAAAGTATTATTTTTGAGCTTTCTTTAAATTTCTATTACATTTAGACCATATTATAAAAACATCATAAAAACACAAGAGGAAATGAGATTGAAACTTTTCACATTCAGAGGAACATTTATACTGTTATCCGCGTCTGCTTTAATAATGAGTAGCTGCGGCAATGAAACCACCAAAGAAACTGATGAACTTCCTCCGGTTGACAGCACGCAAAGTACTATTTTGAATGTAAGTGGTGAAATTTTTAGTATTCCTTCACCAATACAAACAGCTTTTTTAATTAAGAATAGCGGTGCGGCTTATAGCAAAGAAGTAATAAATGCTCCAAGCAAATCAGCTCAATATTCTACTAATTTCTCTAAGGCAATGAATTTAGGTATTTATGGTGCCGATTTAGGTTATGTAACTATTTTTGATCAAACTCAGGATGCAATCGGATACTTGAATGCTGCAAAAAGATTAGCAGATGAATTGGGTGTTGCGGGAGCCTTTGATGCTCAAACAATAGAACGTTTTACAAAAAATCTTGGTAATAAAGATTCGATGCTCGTATTAACCGGTGTTGCTTACCGTTCAAGCGATGCCTATCTGAAAAATAACGACCGCAATGATGTTTCCGGATTAATACTTGCCGGTGGTTGGTTGGAGAGTTTGTTTTTTGCAACTAATGTGTATAAAATTAAGCCCAGTGAAGAAGTAAAACGCAGAATTGCTGAACAAAAAACTTCATTACAAAGTTTAATAAAATTATTAACTCAATACTATAGTCAACCTGAATATACTGAATTTGTTGACAATTTAAACGATCTTTCCTCAGTTTTTGATGGTGTTGAATTTACCTATTCCTATGAGAAACCAACTACTGATGCAGAAAAGAAGGTTACAACAATTAATAGCAAAACAGAAGTGAAAATAACTCCTGAACAAATTGAGTCAATTACACAAAAAACAAAAGCCATTAGAAACCAAATTGTAGAATAATACAATAGCTACTTAAGCAAACTCAATCATTGGACATAATAAAATTATACTAGAATATGAAAAAAGGAATTTTTAAAATGATGTTAGTAATTTGTGGATTAATTATAGTAAACACAGCATCAGCACAAATTTCAGATACAGTTTCAAATATCTGTGCCAGACATCTGGAAAGCCAATTTATTTCTGATGGACAACAGTATAAAGCATTATTGATGAATTCGGATGAAACAGCCGAATTCCATACCACTTTATATGGCGGTACAGTATATCGAATTGCAGCTTGCAGCGGATTAAATGATGGAAATCTTATTTTTTCGGTTTATGATACAGAAAGAAATTTATTATTTACCAATAGCGAATTTAAAAATGCTCCATATTGGGATTTTAAAATCAAAAATTCCCTTGATTGTGTAATTGAAGCAAAACTTAACGGTAGTGCTGCCGGCTCAGGAAGGGCAGTTGTATTAATCGGATTTAAACAACAAAAATAAATTATACTACTAAATCAACTAAGAGGCATTAACTACTGCGGTATTAATGTCTTTTTTTTTCTAAAGATTATTAATTTTTAAGAAATGAGCGAAAGAATATTAAAAGCCTTAATGCAAATGTTTGCAATTATTGCAAGAGTGGATGGTATAAATAATACCGGACGCTTAATAGTGCAATCATTCTTAAAACAACAATTAAATCAAGAATTGGTGGATCAATACCTTGCCATTTTTGATGATTTTTTAGAGGCACATCATTCGGTTACGAAAAAGAAAGATGGTTCAGCAAAACGTACATCGCTTAATTCTGTAAAAGTTTTAAAGATCTGTACTCAAATTAACGCGGAACTTACTCAAGTTCAAAAAGAGGTAGTGTTAATTCGTTTGATTGAATTTATTAATTCAAATCAGGATATTAATGATCAGGAATTAGAATTTGTTTCTACTGTTGCTGAAACTTTTAATATAAAAGACGAAGAGTTTAAAAGAGGTTTAAACTTTATTCAGGCAAAAGAAGAATCCATTCCGGATTCCAATCAAATTCTTGTTATTGACAATAAACTGGAGCATAACTTTGAAAATACAAAACATATTTATGCCGAAGGAATTACAGGACAAGCCCGTATTTTATGGATTTCCAGCGTAAATATTTATGCATTACTCTATTTTGGTAAAAGTGACCTATATCTTAACGGACAAATTTTAACTCAAGGCAAGGTGTTTATTTTAACTCCTGGTTCATCTTTAAGAAGCTCAAAAGTTAAACCTGTTTATTACTCAGATATTCTTAGTGCTTTTATGAGTGATACCACAAAAGCAAAAGTATCTTTTGTTGTCCAAAATTTAGAATACAAATTTACAGGAGGAAAACTCGGCTTACGTGATATTAATTTTAGTGAAGACTCCGGAAAACTAATTGGTATCATGGGTGGTTCAGGTGCCGGAAAATCAACATTGTTAAATGTTTTAAATAGCAATGAAGTTCCAAGTGCAGGTTCTGTAAAAATAAATGGAATTAATATCCACACCGAAAAAGATAAAATTGAAGGTGTAATAGGTATGATTTCTCAGGATGACCTGCTGATTGAAGAATTAACTGTTTTTCAAAATCTTTTTTACAATGCCAAACTTTGTTTTGGTAATAAAAAAGACAAAGAGATCTCAGAAATGGTTGTGGAGGTTTTAACAAACCTTGGTTTGATTGAAACACGCGATCTAAAAGTTGGTAGTCCTTTGGAAAAAACAATTTCAGGCGGGCAGCGTAAACGTTTAAATATTGCATTGGAATTGATTCGTGAGCCTTCCGTTATGTTTGTTGATGAACCAACATCTGGTCTCTCTTCGCGCGACTCAGAAAATATTATGGACTTACTGAAAGAGCTTGCTCTAAAAGGTAAATTGGTATTTGTTGTTATTCATCAGCCATCTTCCGATATTTTTAAAATGTTTGATAAGCTGATGATCCTTGATGTAGGTGGGTATCCGATTTATTATGGTAATCCTGTGGATTCAGTAATTTATTTTAAAACTGTTGTTAATCATGTGAACAGCAATGAAAGTGAATGTATTGAATGTGGTAATGTGAATCCCGAACAGGTATTTAATATTATTGAATCAAAGGTGTTGGATGAGTATGGTAACATCACTCACCATCGGAAAGTTTCGCCAGCTGAATGGAACAAATACTATAAGGAGAAGTTGGAGAAAAAAATTGACAATGTTGATCATTTAACCGAAATTCCTGAAAGCACTTTTAAAATTCCGAATAAACTTAAACAGTTTAAAGTATTTATTACCCGCGATGTTTTGTCAAAGCTGACAAACAAGCAATATTTATTGATCAACTTATTGGAAGCCCCGGTATTGGCTTTTATCCTGGCATACCTCGTTAAGTATTATAATACGGATCTGTCAAATAAAATAGGATACAAATTCCGTGAAAACGAAAATTTACCGGCTTATATATTTATGGCAGTTGTTGTAGCCCTGTTCATTGGACTTACTGTTAGCGCTGAAGAAATTATCCGTGACCGGAAAATCCAAAAACGCGAATCATTTTTGAATTTGAGTAAAGGAAGTTACATTTGGTCAAAGATCATTATCATGTTTGTTTTATCAGCCATACAAACAATATTATTTGTGATGGTTGGCAATTATGTATTGGAATTACACGGAATGACCGGGGCTTATTGGATGGTATTATTCACCACTTCTTGTTTTGCTAACATGCTTGGATTAAATATTTCAGCAAGTTTTAATTCAGCAGTTACTATTTACATTTTAATTCCATTCTTAATCATTCCACAATTATTATTGAGTGGTGTGATTGTAAAATTTGATAAACTCAATCCTAGTATTACATCGCAAAGTATGGTGCCTTTTACTGGTGAAATAATGACATCGCGTTGGGCTTTTGAAGCATTGGCTGTAAAACAGTTTAAGGATAATGAGTACAATAAAAATCTTTACAAATACGATAAACAGAAAAATATCGCAACTTATAAAAAGGATTATTGGTTGCCGGCAATATCAACGAAATTAGAGTATTGCGAAAATAACTTCAAAAAACCTGAAAATAAGGCTGAAGTAATTGATGCCTTAAATATGATCAGTAATGAAATTCGTAAAGAATTAAAAGCTCCCGGAAACGAAAAATTAAAATGTCCCGGCTTAGATAAGTTGAACATCGGATCTTTTAGTCAAACAGTTGCCGCTGAAATTCATAATTTCTTTAATAATACTCTTCGAAATGTTTTTTTAAATAAATTTAAACAAGCCAGTGAATTAAAAGATAAAGCTATCGGGGAGCTGACTAAAGATAGTATATCCACTGCAGCTTTCAGAAACAATCAAGACATGTTTGAAAATGAAAGTTTAAACGACTTGGTAACGAATAAAAATACATTTAATAAAATTTTAGATTTGAATGGTGCTTTCATACAAAAAATGGATCCGATTTATCTTGATCCTGTTGATTCAAATTTTGGTCGTGCTCACTTCTTTGCACCACACAAAAAGTTTTTTGGCAGATATTATAACACTTTTTGGTTTAATCTTTTTGTGATCTGGAGTATGTCTTTTGGATTAGCTATTACCCTTTACTTTGATCTTTTAAAGAAATTTATAAATCTTCTTGAATTTATATTCAGTAAGTTTGGTAGCAAAAAACAATAAATTTTGATAATCAAAAACGGGCTAAGTTTTTTATAAAACTTAGCCCGTTTTTTTGTATAATAAATTAGCTTATATAAAATAGTTTTTTGCTTTTATGCAATTTCAACTAATACCAATTGAAATAGAAAATAGGAGTCCAATCACCCTCTCCTTTTTTCAAGGAGAGGGGATTGGGTGAGGTTAAAAAAGGGACTCTCATTTTATATTCCAATTGGTATAATTCGAAAAATCATGTACTATCAGATGGCTTTTTTTTGAGATTTTTTCCTTTGGTTAAAATGTTTCATATAAATCATGGCATATTCCATATTAAATTGCAGTTATTGGTCAGGCTTAGGTTATTAGAACCCAAAACCACATATTAAGACGCAATTTGTTTTTTTATGTCAAAAAAAAATAGAATTGAGCCGAAATGTGAATTACTTTTTTTGCTCCAAAAGCAGTTTTAAACTATATTCGCAGTCCCAAATATTAAATAATAGAGTTCAAATTAAATAATTTATTCAAAATGAATAGAAACTACAAATTTAAAACACAACTGACTATAATGTTAACGTGTTTTTTAATGGCTTTTACAGGTCTGACTGTTCAAGCTCAGATAGCTGTTACAGTTGATGTTCCAACTAATACAACACCTAATTTAGCTGCAAGTTATACAACACTTGCACTTGCTTTGTCAGATTTAAATGCTGTTTCTGCAATGTCAGGACCGGTAACTTTAACATTAGCTGCCGGTAGTGAAACTGCTCCTGCAACAGGTCTGGCGATTGGAAGTGCTACTTTGAACCCCGTTCTGAGTGCTACAAATACCGTGACTTTGCTTGCGCAAGGCCTAGTTGTTTTGAATGCAGGTGTTGGAACTTCTACCCCAGGAACTGCTGCTCCGGATGGTATTTTTAAAATTACCGGAGCCGACTGGATTACCATTGATGGAATAACTTTCACCGATGGTAATGTTACAAATCCCGCTACTATGGAGTTTGGGCTTGCTTTATTCAAACTTAGCTTGTCGGATGGTGCACAAAACAATACTATAAAGAATTGTATATTTAATATGCAACGGATCAATAATGCTTCCGGTTCGGCTCCAATGATTGAAGGTGCTGTGAGTATTTTGATGATCAATTCAATATCAACTGCTGCTACAACCGCATTGGCACCGACAACAGCTGCCGGTTCCAATTCTAATAACAAATTCTATTCAAATATAACGAATGGTGGTAACTACGGGATGGGCCTGATAGGGTATGCAGGAGCAAGTCCTTTTACAGCTTGTGATTTTAATAATGATATTGGTGGAACCTCATTAGCCACAGGAAACAACATATTAAATTATGGTGGAGGTGCGGCAGCGAATCCTGCAGCAGCTATCCGCACGTTAGCTCAATATGGAATAAACATTTCTTACAATACCGTAAATAACAATAATGGCAGTGGTGTTAATCATGCTACTACTTTACGGGGCATTTATTTGAATACTGCTGTGAGCGCCTCTGCTACCATAAGCAATAATACAGTAACAGTCCTGTCCGGTGCAATAACATCAGCTTTAACAGCTATTGAAAATGCTTCGGGTTCAACAGCTGCTTCGAATACTATTACAATAAATAATAACACCATAACAGGTTGTTCCTACTTAACAGCAACTACCGGAACGTTTACCGGTGTGTTGAATACTGCCTCACCTGCCACTTCAGCTATTTCAGGAAATACGGTTACAGGAACTATAATGGGAACTTCCGGAGTCGCTTCTGTTTGCATTTTCCAAGGATTATACCAATCCGGAGGTGCTGTAAATACAACAATTAATAACAACACCATATCTGGAAATGTAATATACAACCAGGGTGGAACCATGTATTGTTTACGGGCCGGAACAACAATGTTGAACATTTTCGGTAATATTATTTATGCCAATACAATTCCTTTGAACGCTGGAACTCTTGCAGGTATTGTTCATGGTATTTATGATTTGTCATCACCTACCCTTGAAACAATAACTAATAACACAATTTACAATCAGTCTGTAACCGGAAGTACCACCAGCACAACTTCAATTATTTCCGGAATATATTTAAATACAACTGCTTCTTCAGTAAAAAGTTGGAGTGGAAACACCATATATGGTTTTTCTTATTCTAATAGTTCAACCGGTGCTGCATCTGTTTATGGTATCTATAGTGCATCCGGAGCTACTATAAATATATTAAAAAACAAAATAGTTGATTTAAGTGCAGCCGGAGCAGGTTCAATTGTTTCAGGGATTTATATCAGTTCCGGAACAACAGTAAATGTTTACAACAATCTTATTAGTGACCTTCGAACACCTTCTGCCAATGCTGCAAATCCTTTAAATGGTATCAACGTTATCGGAGGAACAACGGTAAATGCATTTTATAATACCGTTATGTTAAGTGGAAGCAGTACCGGAGCGCTGTTTGGTTCAAGTGCAATTTCAGCATCAACAACCCCGACACTTACTTTGCGAAATAATATTTTTATTAATAACTCAGGTTTTATGGGAGCAGGATTAGCAGTTGCATATAGAAGATCAACTGCTACATTAACTTCTTATGCTGCCGCTTCAAATAATAATTTATTCTATGCAGGAACCCCTTCCGCATCTAATTTAATATTTACTGACGGAACAACTCCTCAACAAACAATTGCCGGTTACAAAGCAGCCGTTACACCAAGAGACGCAAATAGCTTTACCGGAGAAGTTGCATTTACTTATGGTACTCCCGGTTCTTTCTTTATCAGTTTAACCGGTTCCAGTTCTGATTTCTTACGCCCTGTGGCCGGTATTACAACTCAGGTTGAAAGTGGTGGAAGTAATATTTCAAGTCCTTTAATAACTGATGATTATTCTGGCCTGACTCGTGCCGGAAATGCCGGGTATATTGGTACTGGAACAAATCCGGATCTTGGTGCGTATGAATTCGAAGGGATTTCCCCTGCACCAATTATTGTATTTACTTCAGCCACACCAACTCTTGCCCCTTCTCTTTGCACAAAAGCAGACAGAGCAATTGTGGTTGATATCACTACTTCTACAGGAACTATCACTGGAGCAATATTGAATTATTTTCATAATGGGGTCGCTCAAACCCCTATTACAATGACAAATACTGCTGGTAGTTCATGGACAGGTACAATGTTAGCCCCGACAATTGGGAATGACAATGTTGCCTGGTCAGTTACAGCAACAAATTCACTGGGTTTGAATACAACATATACAGGCACAATTTATTCCGATGAGCCAACTACAGGTGTTACAGCAAGTGCAAGTGCTTCTTTAACTACAGTTTGTAACGGAAGTCCGACTGTGTTAAGCGTTTTGTTTTCTTCTACAGCAACTCCAGCTTACACGACACCACCTGCAGTATCTAATCCAACAACTGATGAAGATTTAGGAAATATCACGATCACTAAAGGTGCTGCTACAATTTTAAATAATTCATCTGTAATTAATTCATTAACAGGAACAATTGGACTTGCAACAGGGACAGCAGGTAGTTATTCAGACTTTTCATCTTTCGGTCCTTATAATATTAATGCAGGTCAAACCTATAATTTCTCAATTTCTACTTTACAGGCAGCAACTGCTTATGGTAATGCGGTTGGTATTTATATTGACTATAATAGAAATGGCTTATTTACTGATGCCGGTGAGGCTGTTTATGTTTCTTCAACAACTACTTTAGGTGCTCATACAGAAACAGGTTCATTTATTGTTCCTGCGACAGCAAGTATTGGAAGCACTCGAATGAGAATTGTTGTTAATGAGGATCCTGTTACAGGACCAAACATGGCAGTTAGTTGGGGTGAGTATGAAGAATACACATTATCTATTCAACCAAGTGCAACTTATTCATGGAGTGATGGGACTTCAACTGTTGGTATTACTAATCCATTAACAGTAAGTCCAACCACTAATACTACATACACTGCAACTGCAATTTTATCAGGTTGCCCTATTGTTTCAAATTCTGTTGCAATATCTGTTTTGCCTTTACCAACTGCACCAACAGCAACCAACAGTATTCAATGTGGAACACAAATACCTTTAGCTTCTGTTGCTTCTGCTGCAGGTGTTGATGGAACAGGAACATTTAACTGGTACGCAAATGCTACCGGGGGACTTGCTTTACAATCAAGTACTGCCACTACATATGGTTCCTCAATTGCCGCCACAACTACTTTGTATGTTTCTGAATCCGGAGTAAACACATGTGAAAGTGCAAGAACACCCGTTACAATAACAGTAGGGTCGCCACCTGCGTTAACATTAAGTTCAGCAACTATATCAATATGTACGGGAGCAACATCTTCTGTAATAACTGTCACTTCTACTGTCGCTGATTTTGATTCATACGTTTGGGCTCCTGCAACAGATGTTAGCGGAACTGAAATCTCAGGCTGGACATTTAACCCAAGTGCAACAACAACTTATACATTAACAGCCGGTAATTCCGGTACCGGTTGCGCAAACACCACAACCATTATTGTTACAGTTAATGAGTTGCCACTTATTACTTCAGTTACCACATCAGTGGAACCACTTTGTGCAGGAGATTCAACTACCTTAACTGCAGTTAGCATTCCTGCTGTAAGTGGAACTGCAACAATTGGTGCAGGTGTTTCAAGCGCAACTACTTATGATAATCCTTTCTTCAGTAATTGGTCACACACGCAGGAGCAAATTTTAGTGAAAGGAAGTGAATTGGCTGCTGCAGGTTTAGTTGCAGGGAATCTTACTTCTTTAGGGATTGTAGTAACTGCCGGAACTACGAATATGCCTGATTTTGCTTTAGGTATTCAAAATACAGCTTTAAATGCATTGAGTACTTTAACAACATCCGGATTTACCACTGTATATACAAATGTAAGTGGTGTAACACCAATAATAGATACTAATACCATTACTTTCAGCACACCATTTAATTGGGATGGTTCTTCTAACATATTACTTAAATTTTGTTGGGGAAATAGTGGTACAACTGCCACTCAATCAAATACTGTAAAAGCAGATGTAACAAGTTACGTAAGTAGCCTTAATGCCCACAATACCACAGCAACATCGGGGTCATCTATTTGTTCAGGCAGTACACTTTATTTATCTTATTCAAAAAGACCTCAGTTTATTTTTGGTGGCCAGGTTGGCGCCAATTTAACCTCAACATTAAACTGGTTATGGTCACCATCAACCGGATTGAGCGGAACAACAACTAACGTTGTGACTGCTGGCCCAACATCAACATTACTTTATACTGTTACTGCTACAAATCCATCAACAACCTGTAGTTCAAGTCAAACAGTTAATGTTACTGTAAATCCAAAACCAACAGCACCTGTAAGTGGAAACATAACGCAATGTGGTACTTCAACTCCTATTCCTGCTGTAAATTATGTAACGGAATTAAACGGCTATACTACACCAACCTTTAATTGGTATAGTGCTGCGACAGGTGGAACAACAGTATTAAGCACAACAGACAAAACAGTATCACCAACTTTAGTTTTGGGTGTAAATACTTTTTATGTAACTGTTACAAATCCAACTACAGGTTGCGAAAGTGATAGAACACCAGTTACTATTACAGTAAATACTCCTCCTGTATTTTCATTAAGTAGTGCAAGCACTTCTATTTGTTCCGGACTTAGTTCTTCCGCAATAACCATTGCTTCAGGAGCTCTTGATTATGATACATATAGTTGGTCACCATCAGCAAATGTATCCGGAAATTCAACTTCAGGCTGGATCTTTAACCCAACAACAACTTTAACATATACATTAACTGCTTTTAACAGTGTTAGTGGTTGTATAAATACCGTCACTGTTGTAGTAACGGTAAATCCTCTGCCTTCTGCAGTTACAATAGCACCAGCAGGTCCAATGAGTATTTGTAATAATGCAATCCAGAATTTAACTGCTTCAGGAGGTTCATTTAATAATGTTTCCATTTTGAATGAAAACTTTAATGGAGCCACCAATACCTGGACAACAATTAATAATTCAACAGGTGGTACTCCTGCAAGTGCAGCATGGACCTTAACTGCGGATGGCTATGTTTATACAACTTATGGTACCTGGCATTCGAATGATAATTCACAATTCTATTTAACAAATAGTGATGCTCAGGGTTCAGCCGGTACAACATCTACCTTGTTAGAATCTCCATCATTTAGTACCGTTGGATTTTCATCAGCCAATTTAAATTTTTATCATTTCCTATATAATCCTTCTTTGGCAAATGTTGAATATACTGTTAATGGAACAACCTGGACAATCATTCAGGCTTATACAACCACGCAAGGTACATCTGGAGCATTTGTTCAGGCAAGTTTGGTTTTACCGGCAGGAGCATTAAATCAAGCCAGTGTAAAAATCAGATTTAAATTCGAGGATTCATGGGGATATTTCTGGGGAATAGATAATGTTTCTATCTCCGGAACTATGCAACAGGCAATAACCTGGTCTCCGGTAACAAATCTATATTCAGATGCCGCAGCCACAACTGCATATACAGGAGCTGCTTCTCCAACTGTTTATTTTAAATCAAACACGTCTGGAGGTCCGGTAACTTACACAGCTACTTCTACATCAGCTTTAACATGTACATCAGCTGCAACTGTTAACTTAACCGTATTGCCTGCTTCAACAAAAACGCAGTCAATAACAGTTTGTGCAGGTGATTCGGTAACGGTAGGAGGTAATACTTATACAACAACCGGTACTTTTATTGATGTAATAACTGCTGGTGCAGCAACTGGTTGTGATAGTACCGTAACTACTAACTTAACGGTAAGTCCGGCTGTAACAAGTACGCAAACATTAATAGTTTGTGCAGGAGTTACAGTAACAGTAGGAGGTAATTCTCATTCTGCTACCGGAACATATGTTGATGTAATAATTGCAGGTTCAGCAAGCGGTTGCGATAGTACAGTAACCACTGATCTAACGGTAAGACCGGCTGTAACAGGAGCACAAACATTAACTGTTTGCGCAGGAGTTTCAGTAACAGTTGGAGCTAATACTCATACAACAACCGGAATATATACAGATGTTGTACTGGGAGGTTCATATACAGGTTGCGATAGTACAGTTACTACTGACTTAACTGTAAGACCGGCTGTAACAAGTTCACAAACATTAACTTTATGTTCCGGAGGTTCAATTACAGTAGGAGGTAACACTCATACCTCAACCGGAATATATACAGATGTGGTAACCGGTGGTGCATCAACCGGGTGTGATAGTACAGTAACTTCTGACTTAACAATATTACCCGCTGCAACAAGCTCCACAAGCATTACAGTATGTGCAGGAGGTTCAGTAACAATAGCAGGTAACACTCATAACACCACAGGAGTTTTTACAGATGTGATACCTTTTGGCGCGGTGAATGGCTGCGATAGTACGGTAGTCACCAACTTAACTGTTGTTTCACCAATTGATGTTTCTACTTCTGTTGTTGGAAATATTATTACTGCAAATTCAGCAACTGCAACTTATCAATGGCTTGATTGTGATAATGGAAATGCAATTATTGCAGGCGAAACCGGTCAATCATTTACAGCACTTGTAAGTGGAAATTATGCGGTGATTATAACAGAAGCAGGTATTTGTTCTGATACATCAACCTGTGTAAATATTATTGTTACCGGTATCTCATCAAACGGATCCCAATTTATCACTATTTCTCCAAATCCAACAAGCGGATTGTTTACATTAACTATTGAAAATGCAAACAGTGACGAGGTGGTAATAACAATTGTAGATATACAGGGAAAAGTTGTTTATAACGAATTGGATAAAAATATTTCTGCTACATACACTAAACAAATAAACTTAACGGATCTATCAAAAGGGATTTATTTTGTGAAATTGAATGTTGGTTCAGATTTAAAAGTTGAAAAATTGATCGTACAATAAAAAAAAAAATAAATTATATAAGGCTCCAAACATAATAGTTTGGAGCTTTTTTATTTTAAACAATGGTATTAATATTTATTGCAACTGGAAAACAAAAATTTGCTAATCATAAGATCAATCCCTGTAATTTTGGAATTGGAGCTTAAAATTATTTCTTTAAAATAGTGATCTCCACACGCCTGTTCGCTCTCGCATTGGTTTCATTGTTATCATCTTCAAATATTGGCTTGTTCCGGCTATATCCTTTGTATCCCATGCGTTTTTCGTTAATACCTTTTTTAACTAAATAAGTATAGACGGTTTTCGCTCGTAATACAGATAGGGGCATATCATTTGCACAACAAACATGCCCGGCAATTTCAATTTCCAAGGTTGGATTTTCTATCATTGTTCTCAGTAATAATTCCAATGAAGGTTTAGCTTCAGGTAATAATATAGCGGTACCCCCTTCAAAATTAAGATTTTTAAGGATGAGTGTTTTCCCCACTTCCAGGTCATTTAAAGTGTTTGAATTTTTAAGCTCTTCTGTTTTATATACTATATCCGGAGGAGCTGAACTTGCCTGTATAGAAATTGGCTCATTTATAGTTACACTGATTTCTGCTCTGCGGTTTTTTGCTTTCCCGTTTTCATTATCATTGTTTGCAACCGGCAATGTTTCACCAAAGCCTTTTTTAATCATGAATTGTGAACCAATATTTTTATTTTCTAAATAATTAAAAACGGCATCTGCCCTCATTTCTGAGAGTGATTGATTTTGCTGGTCACTTCCCGCATTATCGCAATGGGCATTAATTAGTACTTGAAAACTTTTCGTTTTTTCTACCACATTCACCAATGAATCAAGCAAATGTTTCGAATCTTTTTTTAATTCACTTTTATTGGAATCAAAATAAATAATGAATTTACTTTGTGCATGTGCAAAATAGATGATTATAAAAAATGCAGCGGATAAAATTATTTTTTTCATAAAAAGATTTTATGATATAACGCAAAAATGGTAAAAAGATATATTGTCATCCTAAAATTACCTAATTTCCTTTCATGCTGAGCGATGTGGGTCTGATTAATTAATCTTTTTTAAAATTTCTGCTCAGGTAGGAGCTTTGTTTTATATGGATTCAGAAATAAAAATAACAGGATTTGTTCAAAAGAAAAATTAGGATTTCTGATTTTCTTCCAATGCACCATTTTATAATTTGCAAATGGGCAGCATATATAATAACCTGAGCTCGATTAATAATTGATTTTAAAAATAGGGAGGACTTTATTTACAAGCACCTTCATTTTGAGCCCTTCGGCTGCGCTCAGGATAAACCTTGCGAATTTTTTTTTTATTGGCAAGATGCTTCATTCCATTCAGCATGACAAAACAACAAACACCTAATTTCATAAATAGCTCTGTTTGTTGATATTTTCGAGACATTATTAATCGACTGAGGTTAATAAATAGAAGTGTGGACGGCAAAAAAGTAGAAAAAATAAACAAAAATTCTTTTTACAGAAGAAGGGTTATTATTTTGCAATTTTTTTCTTGGATATCTTTTCTTAAGGATGCAAGGGAGAATTGTAAAATTTCCAAACCTCAATTGCAAAATACCATGCTGAGATCAACGTGCCAAAGGCCAGCAATGCAGTAAATATCATTAGTCCGCGTGACGATTTTCTTAAATCATTTTCAACAGTTTGAATACGAAGGTTTTCGGAATTGAGACGAAGATCTCTTTGAGTATATCCTCCATTGTTTCTAAATACTAAGCCGCCTAATGAAATTGATATAGGTTCAATACTTTTAATATTATTATCTATTAATAAATTTTGATAGAGCAAATTTATTTCCCAATCTTTTAATCCGAATTTATCAGCTACTTTTTGGCTTATTTCTTCTTTTATTGTTTTGTGACTATCTTCTGCATAGAAGTTAACCCCTCTGAATTGATTTTCATAGGCTACAATAAGTTCTTCGAGAACAAAGTCCAGTTCGGTATTATAATTTTTTTCCAAGTTTGTTATTATTTTCCGGTTTTTTTATTTTTTTTAAATTGAAGGGGAATCAGCTCTTTCTTGGTTGTTTTTTTTCAGGTTATGCCATTATTTATTAAATAAGGTACAATCCCTTAAGTACTTTTTCCGGATTTGACAAATCTCCGATCACCCTTTCTTCGGGTAATGGAAATTTTTTTATCAATACCGGTATTGCGATAATTTTTTCTTCATAAGCCAAAGTAGGTTGCTCATAAATATCAATTATCTTTAATTCACACTTGCCTTTTAAATAGTTTTCACAAATTGCTTTTATATTTACAATTGCCTTGGCGGAGCTTGACGATTTTCCGGCAACAAATAAATGGAAAACATTTTTTTCGCTTGCTACACCATTGTGTTTTTGCTTAATATTTGTGGTTTTTTTTACATTTTCTAACATTGGCGTATGTTTTTACTTTAAATAATAGGAGCCTTTTTTAATTTCAATCAAGATGTTCCTTTGTTATTTTTTTATCAAAAAAATTGTTTTTCTTTAGTCAGCTTTGTTTAATTCTAACAAGCCCATTCGATTTTTTTTTAGCAGATATATTTTCGTTCTCCATCCCACTTTTTGAATATCCATTCAAGGATCCATTTTGGTTTATTACCATTTGTTGATGGGGGGCTAATTTTATTCCTTCAGGTGTTATAAAAAACTCAACTTCTTCTTTGGAATTATTAATGCCCCTCGATTTCATGATATACAAACTTCTTTGATGATTGCCCTCTGACCATTTTTCTTCAACCATTACACAAGTATCAACCATAGATGAAATACCTTCATCGCTCGGATTTAATTCTATTGAACCTTTTGTTATTGCCGCAACAAACATGATTGTTATTTGCTCTTTCTTTAAATGATCAACAAACCTTGAGAACATACTCCTTACATCATTTCCAGCATCATGGGGCACTAAATTCGTGATTGGGTCAAGAATAACAACAGCAGGTTTTGTTTCTTTTATAATTTTCTTTATAGCAATAAAGTGCAATTCAAGATTCTGTAAAGTAGGTCTTGAATAATAAAACTGGAGGTTTCCTGATTTTACAAAAGGATCTAAAAGAAGTCCTATGGAACTCATATTTCTTATTATCTGATTTGGAACTTCTTCAAATGTGCAGTAGAGGCAGAGTCCATTATTTTTGCAAACAGTAGATGCAAAGCTGGAAGCGATGCTGGTTTTACCTGTGCCGGCTAATCCTGATACAAGTATGCTGCTTCCAACGTAAAAGCCTTTTTTTTCAAGCATTTCATCTAATTGATTAATGCCTGAAGAGATTCTTTCATAACTCACTTTCTGCTGAAGCTTTTCATTTTTTAAAGGAAAAACAGTAACTCCTTTTTGATCAATTACAAAAGGATATTCATTGTTACCATGGTAGGAGCCTCTGTATTTGACGACTCTTAATCGCCTGGTTGCAATTTGATCAGTAACCCGATTATTCAACTCTATTACGCAGTCAGCTAAAGTATCCTCCAATCCTATACGGGTAAGATAGGTCTCTCCAATTTCTGAAGTAATTATCGCAGTAACTTTTTTTTCTTTTAGCCAGGAAAAGAGTCTTTTAAATTCGGAACGGAGTATATTCGGATCGAGGCCCGAAAAAAGTGTATCCAGCGAATCAAGTACCACGCGTTTTGCATTTACTTTGTCAATTGCTTGCCTAAGTCTTAAAAATAATCCTTCAATATTAAACCTGACTGTCCCCTGAATTTCATTTTGATCAATGTGTAAGTGTTCCAGATATAATTTGTTTTCCGCAATAAGTGTACTCAGGTCATAGTTTAAAGTTGCAAGATTTATCAGCAGCTCATTTGTTTTTTCTTCAAATGTCATGAATACTCCCGGTTCCTTAAACATAATAATTCCATTTACAATGTATTCCATTGCAATCACTGTTTTTCCTGACCCAATGGTACCAACTAAAAGCGTTGTTCGGTTTTCGGGAATTCCACCATAAGTAATTTCATCTAAACCTTGAATACCGGTTTGGGATTTAATAAGTTTAAATTCGGATGTTTTCGATTTATCAGCTCCTTCGGATGTATTTAATTTATTTGTCATATAAATTTCTTACGATTAATTCTCCATTAAAGATTAGCTAGCTAACAGTTTTTTTTAATATCTATTCGAAGTACAAGAATACATAATGGGATTAAAGAAGGTAATGATTTAAGACAAGAATAATAGAGATTTTAATCATAAATAAATCTGGGTTAACCTTGTTAATTGTGGTATTCAATGTTTTTTACTTTCGATGATATTAATCATCAGTATGTCTGACCTTGATTATTTATGGGAGAAGATTAATTAAGCAACTTTGTTATTAATCCTACAAAAATTATTTAATAATATAAAGCTAAAAAACAGTAAAAATGGAAACAAAAAATAAAATATTAGTTTTTTTAGTGGATGACAATGAGGTGTTTTTAAAAACATTAGCACTTTCCCTGAATGAAAATTTTAAATCGGAGATACGAATTGAATCTTTTGTAACAGGTGAAGATTGTGTCATAAAAATCCAGCAAAATCCTGATATAGTACCGGATATGGTGATATTGGATTATCATTTAAATACTGAATATAAAAATGCAATGAATGGCATTGATGTTCTGAAAAAAATTAAAGAAATTAACTCCAAAATTATTGTGGTCATGTTATCTTCTGAAGATAAGCTTAAAATAGCTACTGAAAGCATTGCTTCCGGGGCTTATGAATATGTTGTAAAAAGCGAAACTGCATTAATTCGCATTCAGAATATTTTTAAAAACAGCATGGAAAAAGAACTTAGCTCGAAAATTTTGAAAATTACAATGGAGATAATGGAAAAGTATCCGGAGCTATATAAAAATATAGAAGAGATGCAGGAGACAATTCCATATGAAAAAGATTTGGGAATAACCCTGAAAAACTTAATAGAATATTATGATTCTCTTGAAGCAATGTTGAACAAATCTAAATCAGAACAAAACCAATACGCTTAATTATATACATCTTATGGAAACCAATTTGGTTGAACTGATACTAAATTTTAAATAAGAGCCTGTTTAAATTTATTTTATGTGTTGTCCCATACGGGAAATATCTTAATACGAATCTGATTTTCTACCAATATCTCGTCCCTCCGGGACTATTTTTTGCTCCGTTAGGAGCTATATATTGGTAGTAATGACAAAAAAGAACATCAAAAACCCCTTTAGGGGTGATATAAATTATTAGAAATTAAATTTAAACAGGCTCTAAAAATTAAAAATAGATTTAAAATTTAGTACAAGAAATCAGTTTCAGTTTTTCAAAACACGATCATTTCGACTGAGTTTAAAGGTGAAATATGGCGTATATTTTCAAAAAGGAATATTTTTTTGAGTAATATATTAAAAGGTACGAATTCATAATTCCGAAAACACTTACAGCATGCGGAAGTTTTCAATTACAAAATGGTTTCGTGATTTATCCATTATAAAAAAACTCTATTTTATTGTGGCTGTTATTGCATTTATGACCATCACAGAGATTTTGGTGTTTATGGTTCCATTAAATACCCTTTCTTCAATAAGAGCTTTTACACGTACGGAAGGCCTTTGGTCAAAATCTCAGAAAAATGCTATTTATAACCTGGAGCTATATGGAACGAAACATGCTAAACAAAACTATTATGATGAACAACACTATGCAGCTTTTCTGAATTATTTAAAAGTACCCTTGGGCGACCATAAAGCACTTATAGAAATCACAAAAAAAAATCCGGATTTCGAAATTGCCCGACAAGGCTTTTTAGAAGGCCGTAATCAGCCCGAAGACATTGATGGGATGATCAAATTATTTACCCGGTTTCCTAATATTTCTTTCATAAATAAAGCACGGATAATATGGGCAGAAGCTGATTCAGTATTAGCCGAACTTATAATTGTCGGAGAAAAACTCCATGCAGAAATAATTTCAGAATCTTCATCAACAGAAAAAATTGACAGTATTGTTTCTGAAATATATCCCCTCAATCTGAAACTTACCCGGCTGGAAGATGAATTTTCAGATACATTAGGAGAAGGTTCACGCTGGGTGTCAAGGCTGATCTTACTAATAATTTTAAGTATTACATTTTTATTTGGACTGAGTGTGTTGATTTTTACCATGTCCCTGAATCACGAAATAAAAAAAGAATTGAATGAATTAAATAGAGCTGCCATTACTGTTACCAAAGGTGATTATGGTGCAAGGGCAAAAATTTATTCGCAAAACGAAATTGGTGTTGTGGCAAGTGCTATTAACAGGATGACTGATCAGTTAGAGAAGCAGATAATATTAGTAAAAAAATCGGAAGAGATTGCCAGGAAAAGCGAAGCACAATTCAAATATCTCTTTGAAAACACCTCTGAATTGATTCAAAGTATAAATACCCTGGATGGGAAATTTTTATATGTAAACCCTGCCTGGCTCAAAACACTTGAATATACTGAAGAAGAAGTAAAAAAACTTTTTGTCACAAATGTTATTCATCCCGATAGCATGGAAGATTATAAAATTGTTTCTCAAAAAATAAGTAAAGGAGAACAGGTTGATAACTTACATGGAGCTTTCATAAGTAAAACAGGAAAAAAAATTTATATAGAAGGATCCATCGTCTGTTATTTTAAAGAAGGGGTTCCATATTCCACATTAGGAATGTTCAGAAATGTTACCCAGAGAAAAATTGCGGATGAAAAACAAGCGATACTTGCTACTATTGTTAATTACTCTGACGATGCTATTATAAGTATAACGTTTGATGGAACGGTTAAAAGTTGGAATCGCGGAGCAGAAAAACTTTTTGGTTATTCAAGCGAAGAGATTATTGGTAAGTCTGTTTTTATAATGAGTCCTCCGCACCTTGCCAATGAAGATCAACAGCGCTTAGAAAAAATAAAAAGTGGAATTTTTAGTGAGCACTATGAAACAGAACGCCTGAAAAAAGACGGCAACATTATCCCTGTTGACGTTTCTTTATCTCCTATAAAAGATAGATCGAGAAATATAATAGGTGTTTCAAAAATAGTTCATGATATAACCAAACGAAAAAAGACAGAAGATGAACTAAAACAAAAAAATTATTTTTTAAATGCTATTCTTGAAAATATCCCGGCTATGATCTTTATGAAAAATGCGAAAGATCTTAGGTATATTTTTTTAAGTAAAGCAGTTGAAGAATCACTTGGACACAAAAAAGAGGACTTGATCGGGAAGAATGCGTATGATCTTTTTCCAAAAGAGCAAGCTGATTCTTTTACTTTTCAAGATAGAGATGTACTCAAACAGAAAGAAATTTTTGAGATTCCGGAAGAATTAGTTGATACTAAAAATGGTAAACGTTGGCTGCATACAAGAAAAATCGCAATTTATGATGAATCAGTTGATCCCCTTTATTTATTGGGAGTTTCAATGGATATTACAGAACGGAAAAAGTCTGAAGATAAATTTAAAGGATTATTGGAATCTACACCGGATGGTATTTTAATAGTGGATTCAAAGGGAATCATACAATTAGTGAATTCACAGACCGGAAATATTTTTGGTTATAAGAAAGACGAAATAGTTGGAAAAGATCTGGAAATACTTATCCCTTCTCGTTTTAAAGGTCCACACGGGCAACATTTTAAAGCATTTTTTTCTCATCCTCGAATTCGATTAATGGGAGATAGGAGTGGAGTGGATTTATTTGGGTTACGTAAAGATGGAACAGAGTTCCCGATAGAAATTAGTCTGGGGCCAATAGAAACATCTGAAGGGATATTAGTTTCTGCTGTTATTCGTGATATTACCGAACAAAAAAAAGCATCTGCCCTGGCACTTAGTTTAGTTGAAGAAAAAACCAAAGCGGAACTGGAGGCGAAAAAAGCCAAAGAGGCAAATCAATTTAAGGATCGTTTTCTTGCCAATATGAGTCACGAAATTCGTACACCGATGAATGCTATCATCGGCTTTTCAGATATTCTGTCAAACAAAAATTTGGGCGCTGTGGAAAAGGAATATGTTGCATCTATAAAAATGGCTGGTGAAAATCTGCTGAATATAATCAATGATATACTTGACATATCAAAGATCGAAGCAGGCATGATGAGTTTTGAAGAGCATCCTTTTTATCTGAAAGATATTTTAAAATCGCTTCATGCAATGCTGAAGATAAAAGCGAAAGAAAAAAATCTGGAATTAATATTTATTTATGATGATGATGTTCCCGATAATTTAGTAGGAGATTCCAAACGTCTCAGTCAAATTATCATCAATATTGTAAGCAATGCAATTAAGTTCACAAACAAAGGGAAAGTACAGGTGAATGTTAATGCTCATGATCTGGATGAGGAAAATACGGTAATAGAATTTTATGTGAAAGATACCGGCATTGGAATACAAAAAGATAAATTGGAACATGTTTTTGAAAGATTCTGGCAAGCAGACTCAAATATCACCAGAAAATATGGCGGTACAGGACTAGGTTTGAATATTGCAAAACAATTGGTGGATCTACAGGGTGGTGCTATGTTCGTTAATAGCGAATTTAATGTGGGTTCTGTTTTTTCATTTTGGATTCCTTATAAAAAATCAAAGCAAATGCTGTCAGCGCCTATGTTTGCAAAGGAGAAATTTAAAATGGAGGATTTAAGAAACCTGAATATTCTGCTTGTTGAAGATAATTTGTTGAATGTAAAACTTATTTCCAGTTTGTTTTCTGAAAATAAGTTAAAGCTGCAGGTTGCGGAAAACGGAAAAGCATGTGTTGACAAACTGAAAGAAAATCAGAACCCGGCAAATGTTAGGAATGAAGATGAAACTAAATTAGGAGGTTTTGATATTATCCTCATGGATATTGAAATGCCAATAATGAATGGATATGAAACGGCAATGTATATCCGCAACGAAATGAAAAGCAATATTCCAATCATTGCAATGACAGCTAATGCAATGGCAGGAGAAAGAGAAAAGTCTTTAAGAATGGGCATGAACGATTATATTTCAAAACCAGTCAATGCCAACCTTCTTTTTGAAAAAATTTACGATAATACCCATATTTATGAGTTAACTATTAATTCCTGAAACAATGATAAAAACCGAATCCCCGATAAGCATTCAAAAAGAAAGCATTGGAGAAAATGTATGCAATTTTAATTATCTCACAGAAATGGTGAATGGGAAAAAAAATTTGATAACAGAAATAATGGATACATTTCTTAAACAAATACCCGAAGATCTTAAATCAATTAATGATGCAGTAGTAAAAAAAGACTATCAGCATATAAGGAGCCTTGCTCATAAGATGAAATCCTCTGTTTCCATAATGGGGATTTCATCACTTACTCCTGTTTTGCAGGAGATGATGGATTTGGGAGAAAAGGAAAGTGATATTGAAAAAATAAAAGAGCTGAATCAGAAACTAAATTTGATTTGTAAAAAGGCAATCGAAGAGATTGAAAAAGAGAAAGTCAAATAGGGTTGAAAGGTAAAAAAATCTCAGGTGCAAAAAACGGTGTGGTGTTTTTTTACATTACAACAGCTTGTCCAATGAGGATATTGAAATTAATGTAAAGGGAATTTTTTTTGTCTGTTTTTATAAAGGCGCATTTTTAGGAGGGGACAGTGTGGCTTGCAAATGTTTATGACTGTTAGCGTTGGTCATTTTGTATGTTATTAATTTCATTTGTCAATAGTTCCCAATACTTTGGATTAACCGTTCTAATTTCGCCAAGACAACCATTTAAATTTTCCTCACTGTCGATTTCAACCGCCTTTAAAGAAAGAATTTTGATGTCTAACTTTTCTATAAGTTCAAAGGCGTATATTTTGTCAATGGAACTTAGATTGATAAAAGAAATTGAAATCTGTCTGAGGCGAAAGTGTTTATAATTCGCTATTAAATGCGATTCAAATGTTTTAACAATTGAAGAGTCATTTGTTAAAACTAAATTCTTTTTCAATAATTTCAATCCGTCTGAAAAAGTTGAAATCTCCTCGTTTTTTAATTGTTCAGGGGTTATATCTTGAATTTTTTCAATAAATTTCTCATTTGACTTTTCACTGTCAATGGCTAGAAAATTAGCAAAAGTGTGTATTAGGTCTGACTTTGATAAATCATTGATTTTTTTATCGAAGTCCGAATCATTAAATAGTACATTAACAATCCGCTTAAGTTTGTCTGGTTTTACAAAATTGAGGGATTTCAGAGATTGAGAAACTTTTCTTGCGCTTACTTGGAACTCAATTGACTTTGAAATTAAAACCTTATCTGGGATACAATCCAAAATTTCTTTTGCTTTATCAGGGCTAACTTTGTTTAGTTGAGAAAAAGTAGATTCATAATGTGTTATTCTGAATTGCTTATGCAAAGTTTTTCCTGCAAAAATTTTGGAGGGGATCGAGTTAAATATTTGAATGCCCAATTCTCGGTAACCTTCGGTAGTGAAAATATTATAAATAAAAACGGATAATTGTTCAAAAGAGGATTTTTCAATTAAATTTTTGATTTTATCAAACGTAAGTTTTGAAACAAATAAAATAGCTGATTTTGGTTGAACTTTATTTAAGTCTGCGATTGCCTTACCAACTTGACCTGAACTATCTTCAAAAGAAAGTTTACTTAATAGTAATTCTTGAAATTTTGTATTTGTCGTTAATCCAGAAATTTTCTCATTGTTAATGTCGTATAATTCTGATAGTATTCTTCCAATATTGGAGAGATTATAGTTTTCGAACTCTTGTATTAATACATCACCATTTTTCTTGCCAAGGATAGACTTGAGTTCTGCTTTTTTATATGGAAATAATTCTTGCAAGCACTTGCTTATTTTCCCTAGCGGTTGATTAATAATTTTTTCAGATAAAAATTGTTCTGTAATAGAATTAGCTATTTTCTTTGCAACTCCTTCATTAATTTCACTTAGCTCTTTAATAAGCTTAGTTATGTTTTCGATGGGTTCGCGTTTAGAACTATTAATAATTTTATCAGTGTCTACTTGGCTCAATATATGGCTGGCAAACTCCCTATTCTTTAACTGTTTTAGTTCTATAGTTGAATTCGATATCGTAGATACAGATGCCTGATTAAATAATGAAATCCACTCATTAGTTGTAATATCTGAAATCAGGAGTTCAGCAAATGGTTTATCAAAATCAGAGATATACCTCACGGTATAAGTAATATCATTTAGCCTTGATGCGAGAATCATTTTCTTTATTTCTTCCTTCGGTAGATTTTGAATAGCATCTTTATATCTGGCGTATGATTTGTCTCGAAGAATAAACAGGAGGGTCTTAAATTCTTTTATGTTTTTTGGAGTTGCGTTAAGCAACTGATTTAGTTTAGTGCTGTCAACAATATTGGCGTAGTAGTAGTTGTATTGGTTACTACAACTTATGGCAATGTTTCTAAAGAACAAAGAATATTGTTCAGGGTCATTTACCGACTTAAAGTACTTTACAATCTGTTTTTTAATTTCTTCATCACGTACTAAAAACTTAAATAGATCAAACCCATGGTTTGCTAAAACTTTGTTTAATATAAAAGCGATTTTGTAAGGGTACTTATCTGGATTAATGTTAGTGAGTAATTTTAGATATTCTTTAAATGCTGACGTTTCAAATTCTTTAATGCCATTAGGATACTTTAGGGTAAATTTAGAATCCTCAGAGATTAACGATAGTAGCAACAGATTGGCAAAAGATGAATGAAAGAATTCAAACTCTTGCTCATCATTTGTATTAACAAGTGCATCTTCTAATAATTGACTTTCAAGTTTTGAATTGTCAAGAATTCTAAATGGTATTTCAAATTTATTTATTGCTGTATAGATTTTTAAATAGTCCTGTTCTTCTTTTTCATATCGTGTATTTAAGAACCTTTTGTAAAGTAAGCGGTTTAGTTTGCTGTCATTTATTTTATCTAATATTTCAGTTGGCTCTTTTTCCCACTCATCTAGTAGGAGAGAAAGCTTGAGCAGGTTTTTATCAATAAATTTGTAAATAGTCTCGCGATTTCCAACTGACGCATTAATGTTTTTAGTTTCAAGAATTATTTTTCTTCGATTTTCTATTAAGGCGGCAATTTTTTCGTTCTGATTTGCGAAAGGGTCAATGCTAAAGATTTGAGAGACCGTATCTTCAAAAAGATTGTAACCACTCTCCGAAACTCTTGACACATCAGCAATTTCTCTGTAAAGAAAAATCAATGTTATATTCAAATGATTGGAACACTCATAATAAATTTCGCAAGCCAAATCATTATTAAGGTGGCTATCATCAAGGTAAACAACCGATTGAAAGTTCTTAATATACTTTAAGTCCTTTCTAATTGAATCAAGACTATGTTCTTCGTTTAGACTTAAATAGAAATGTGTAAATGTACTTGGTAATTCATTTGCTATTTTTAGCATTAAAGTGGTTTTACCTGACGAAGGCGGGCCAATTAGAATGTAAGATTGGGGTTGCTCTAGTTCAGTTCCCTTATGTATAATATCAATTAAAGACAAGTCGACCTTGCTAAAAAAGAAATTGTTAATGTTTTCAATTGATGGAGAAAAAATACTCTTTCGTTTAAATTTTTCTTGTAGTATTCCGAAACAATGATTTCCGGTAATTAAATTTAGTATTGATTTTATTTCTGCAAGTTCTTTCTCGATTGATAAAGAAAATTCATTTGAAATTAAATCCGCTTTAGTTTCGTCAAGTTCTTGAAAATCTTTTATTGGAGCCCTTTTATTATGGTTTTGTTTTAATGAAACTAAATAATTTGTGTCGTATAATTCTTCATTACTTTTTAGGTCAATAGTTTTATGGCAATTTGAACAAAGAACAATTAAATTTTCATAATTATTTTCCTTTTTTTCCTTTTTCAAGAATTTATTAAACCTATTTCCACCTGGTGAATATGCATCAATGTGGCAAATTTCTCCAACCAAGTCCCCATTAGGAAACAGATCAGTGTCACACTTTGCACAAATACCTTTGCTGTCTGCAAAAAGTCTTTTAATTGTGGAATTGTCAACGTAACGTGTCGCCATATTTTAAAAATTGTGGGCGGAAAAATTCAGGCTCTTTTGGCTGCGAAGCGGTCGCCCGTGTGTTGGGCAGCCAAATGTTCCTAAATGTGTGTTGGGCGTTTTGTCCTTATGTTGATTCGTATTCAATATTGTCTGTCTTTTAGCATTGGCTATAACATTTATATTATAACAACTCATTGCGCTTATTATTTTAGCAATAATAAACTAAATCTTCCTACAAAACCAAACTAAGACGCTTCTTTTATTAAATGGTTGAAAATATTATTTAATCCTGCAATCTTTTAGTAAAACAAAAGCAGAAACTAAGTTGATGTCATTTCTCTAATAATTTGGTTTGCTTTTTTTAATGAAAAAGTAGAGAACAAAAAATACAGATGCTAAGATAGAAATAGTGCTCAAAGAAATTACCAATACTGCATTTGAACCTAATATGCCAATTTTCCCTGTCAGAAAAGATCCAAAATAAGAAACCAGTGTGCTAATTGCTAAAAATAATCCAATTAGTGTGGAATTAAATTTTGTAGATCCGTATTTACAAATAATCGACAAGGCTATTGGAGAAATAAATACTTCTGAAATGCCTTGAAGAAATAGAGCAAAAAATACAAAAAATAAAAAACTGTTAGAAATTTCTAATTGATAATAAAAATTAAGAAGAGCACTTGACGTAGCGTAAATAATAAATCCAATTAATATTTTAAGGAATGACGATAATTTTACAAATGAAAAAATGATTGCAAGTATAATTCCTACAAAAAATATTGTAATGGGCCCTATTGCAGAAAAAATGGATCTGAAATAATTAAACGATTCTGAAATTTTATCCATACGTTCATAAAGAGGTTCGATATCCAATTGGTAAATAATCCAAAAAACAGGAATTAATAAAGTAATGGCAATAATTATAATTGCCCTATATCCGGGCGTTGTCTCTCTTTTTTCTTCCTCTAAATAAATATTAGGAGAGGTTGGGGCTTCTTTTAATAAGTTATTTAAAAACAGAAGTAATAGTTGTGCAAGTATCAGAATCGTACCTGAAATAATAAATCCTGTTTTGTAGCCAAATAAATCAGCAATAACTCCTATAAATAATGGACCGAAAAGGGCTCCAACATGAATACATGAATAAAAAATAAGCATGGCAGCATCTAATTTTTGTAACCTTTTTGAATAGATCGATCCAAGTAAAGAAATGATATTTGGATTATAAAATCCTGTACCAAGAGCAATAAAAAATAACCCTAAATAAACAGCAAATTCAGAAGGGATTACTAGTGTAAAACAACCAAGCGCTTGAATAAAACCTCCAATAATTGCAGTTCTTTTTGTGCCAATAAGTAAATCCGCAATTAGTCCGCCAATTATTGGTATAACTACTGATAGCCCTGTAAAATATCCATAAATGAGGGCTGATTTTTCATTTGTAAAGCCTAAATCTTTTAATAAAAATAAAACCAAAATACTTCGCATTCCATAATAGCCTAATCGTTCCAGTAATTTTGAGAACGAAACAGGAATTATTCCTAATGAATGTGATTGGTTTTGCATGGTTAAGGTTTAGGATGGAAATTTAATTAAAAAGCCCCGATTTAAATTCGGGGCTTTCTTTTATTTTACTTTTGAAGCTTCGGCAGCCGCAATTTTCTTTTTGATGCCTTCTGTGGTTATTGAACCCGGGCGCTCCAATGGATGACCCAAAGCGCGGTCCCAGATCAAGGAAGCCAATACACCCAATGCACGTGAGACACCAAATAATACGGTGTAAAAATCATGCTCCACCATTCCAAAATGTGTTAACAATACACCAGAATGTGCATCAACATTTGGCCAGGGGTTTTTAATTTTTCCTGTGCTTTCCAAAATTGGAGGGGCTACTTTATAGATCATTTGTACTATTTCGCACAAATCATCTTTACCATTTGGTTTGATATAACGGGTATAAAAATCCTGTTGAGCAGAAAAACGTGGATCAGTTTTACGTAATACTGCATGTCCGTATCCCGGAACAACTTTTCCGTCAGCAAGTGTTTTATGAATATAATCTTCAATTTGCTTTTCAGTTGGTAATCCACCACCTAATTCTTCACGTAAATTTAAGATCCAACTCAATACTTCCTGATTGGCTAAACCATGCAATGGTCCTGCAAGTCCGGTCATACCGGCTGCAAAAGCTAAATAAGGGTCACTTAATGCAGAACCTACTAAGTGGGTAGTATGTGCAGAAACGTTTCCTCCTTCATGATCAACGTGAATGGTCATGTACATCCGCATTAAACGTTTCATATCAAAATCTTCGTAACCCAGCATGTGAGCCAGGTTTGCAGCCCAATCTAATTTTGGATCAGGTTCAATATGAACATTATCTTTATATTTTCTACGATAAATGTATGCTGCCACGCGTGGTAAACGAGCAATCAGATTCATTGAATCTTCATACACATAATCCCAATAATCCTTTTTATTGATTCCTTTTTTGTATGCTGCAGCAAACAATGATTCAGTTTGCATGGCTGTGATAGCAATTACAAATTGTGTCATAGGGTGAGTTGATGCGGGCAATTTATCCAATACATCAAAAACATGCTTCGGAACATTTGACCTGCGTGCCCAATTGTTACCAATATCAATTACCTCGGCTTGAGTAGGAAGCTCTCCCAAAAGCATTAAGTAAAAAATACCTTCGGGCAATGGCTCTGTACCATGGTTGGGAGACTTTGGAAGTTTTTCACGTAACTCAGGAATGGTATAACCTCTGAAACGAATTCCTTCTTCAGGATCCAGTTTTGAAGTTTCGGTTACTAAACCGATCATTCCTTTCATACCATGATACACTTGTTCTACAGTATATTCACCTAATTTAAAATCACCTTTTTCTTTGATGAGTGCTTTTACTTCTGCTGCCACAGGCCCTGCCTTTGCAGCGAATTTTTCTTTTAATGAATCCATTTTATTTTATATGAATTATGTGTTTTTCAAATTTTTTGTGAAAGATAGAATCTTTTGTCTAATTAAAAAATGATGTAGATAAGTTTATTTTTTTTTGACGTATTTAAACTCTTTTCCAAGATAACGAGCTGCTTCACCCAATTGTTCCTCGATACGAAGTAATTGGTTGTATTTAGCGATCCGGTCAGTTCGTGATGCTGAACCTGTTTTGATCTGTCCGCAATTTAAAGCTACCGCAAGGTCGGCAATAGTAGTATCTTCTGTTTCTCCCGAACGATGGCTCATTACAGTTGTATAAGAATTGCTTTGCGCTAATTGGACGGCATTAATAGTTTCTGTTAATGTACCTATCTGGTTTACTTTTACTAATATTGAATTTGCAATTCCTTTATCGATTCCTTGTTGTAAGCGGGTTACATTGGTCACAAAAAGATCATCACCAACCAATTGAATTTTTTCACCAATCTTATCGCTAATTAACTTCCAGCCTTTCCAATCGTCTTCTGCAAGCCCGTCTTCAATAGAAAGAATAGGGTATTTTTTTGTCCAGTCAGCCCAATAATCAACCATTTGTGAAGGAGTCAATTTTTCTCCGCTCGATTTTTTAAAATGATAAACATTCTCTTTTTCAATATAATATTCTGAAGACGCAGCATCCATCGCAATGAACATATCTTCTCCCGGCTTGTAACCTGCTTTTTCAATAGCTGTTAAAACCGATTCGATTGCTTCTTCATTTGATTTTAAATTAGGTGCAAACCCTCCTTCATCACCTACATTGGTTGAATAACCCTTGGCTTTTAGTACTTTTTTCAAATGGTGAAAAACTTCGGTTCCCATACGTATGGCTTCCGAAAAACTGGTCGCACCCACCGGCATGATCATAAATTCCTGAAAATCGATACTATTATCAGCGTGTGACCCACCGTTAATTATATTCATCATTGGTATAGGCAATAAATTTGCATTTACGCCTCCAATGTACCTATACAATGGCTGACGAGCTTCTTCAGCCGCTGCTTTTGCACAGGCTAACGAAACGCCTAAAATGGCATTTGCACCCAAATTGCCTTTGTTATCAGTGCCATCAAGATCGATCATTTTTTTATCAATCGCATTCTGATCGAATATATACACACCGTTTAATTCCTCCCGAATAACAGTATTAACATTGTTTACTGCTTTAAGAACACCTTTGCCAAGATAAAAACCCTCGTCTTCATCACGTAATTCAACTGCTTCATGAATACCGGTAGATGCTCCCGAAGGAACAGCTGCCCGTCCCATGATACCCTGGTCAGTTATTACATCTACTTCTACTGTTGGATTACCACGTGAATCCAATATTTGACGAGCCTGAATGCTTGCTATAAAACCCATAAATTTTTGATTATTGATTTATAATTAGAAATTATCGTTTCAAAAGTAAAAATAATACCCAAGCCAAACGCTGATTTTTATCAGCAATTTTTGTATAATTTGGCAACTATTATGCTGATTAATTTTCAAATTTCATTTAATGTTTTTGTATATTGCTGCGAATAAATAGATAGCATAAAAATAGAACCTTTCTATGATTTTAAACTATATCTGGATCGCATTTTTTGTTATAGCCTTTATTGTTGCTATTCTAAAATTGATCTTTACCGGTGATACCGAAGTATTTAAAACTATAATAGAAGCAACATTCGATTCGTCAAAAATGGCGGTAATGGATATTTCATTGCCATTGGCAGGTGTAATGACCTTGTGGCTGGGGCTAATGAATATTGGCGAAAAAGCAGGCGCAATTAATTTTTTATCCCGAATTGTTGGTCCGTTTTTCAATAAGTTATTTCCGGAGATCCCTAAGACTCATCCTGCAAACGGACAAATAATGATGAACTTTTCTGCTAACATGCTGGGCCTTGATAATGCTGCAACACCGCTTGGTTTAAAAGCGATGAACAGTATGCAGGAACTCAATCCGGAAAAAGATACAGCTTCCAATGCGCAAATTATGTTTTTGGTTTTGAATACTTCCGGACTAACTATTATTCCGGTTACAATTATGGCTCAGCGTGCAATTATGGGTGCTGCAAACCCTTCTGATGTATTTATTCCAATTTTAATTGCAACCTATTTCTCAACAATGATAGGACTTCTTACGGTTTCTCTTTGGCAAAAAATAAATTTATTAAATGGAATTGTACTAAGTTGGCTGCTGGGAATAAGCGCCATTATCTTTGGAATTATATGGTATTTCAGCACCTTGGACGCAGCTCAGATCTCAAAAATATCCACATTAAGTGCTAATTTAATTTTACTTACCATCATAGTTTCGTTCATCCTTGGTGCATTACGAAAAAAAGTAAATGTGTATGAAGCATTTATAGAAGGAGCTAAAAGCGGTTTTGAAACTGCCATAAAAGTGATTCCTTATTTAGTGGCAATGTTAGTTGGTATTGCCGTATTCCGTGCTTCCGGGGCAATGGATTACCTGATAAATGGAATTGGTTATTTGGTTAGTGCCATGGGATTTAATACAGATTTTGTGCCCGCATTACCCACCGCATTTATGAAACCACTAAGCGGTAGCGGTGCAAAAGCAATGATGCTGGAGGCAATGAAAACTAATGGTCCGGATTCTTTTGTTGGAAGACTATCCTGTGTTTTTCAGGGAGCAGCTGACACTACCTTTTATATTGTTGCATTGTATTTTGGTTCGGTCGGAATAAAAAACACTCGTTATGCAGTTACTGCGGGTTTAATTGCTGATCTGGCGGGAGTGATTGCGGCAATTTATATTTCCTATTTATTTTTTCATTAACAACACCACCGAGACAAAGAGAACAATTAGTTTCAAGAGATTAAATTTAAAACCAGCAGATAATTTTTTAAAATATTAATTACTATTTGCAGATTAACCTAAATTGTCTCATTTTGTTAATCCGTGAATCTGTGGCAATTTTATAAATAAACACGTTATTTTTTCAACAATCCCTTCCGTGTTTCTCTATGTTCTCCGTGTCTCCCGTTTAAACCCCAGCATATAAAATTTTAATAAATAAATTTTAAAATTAGTTATTATGATTTGCAGATTAACCTCAATAGAACCATTTTATTAATCTGTGAATCTGTGGCAATTTTATTAAATAAACACGTTGTTTTTTCAACAATACTCTCTGTGTTTCTCTACGTTCTCCGTGTCTCTGTGGTTTTCTGTGCTCGTAGCTCTAATCTTTTTCTGAATTTTTCTTTCAAAAAATAAATCCCACTTGCACTAAGTATCGCAATGTAAGGAACAACCGGAACCCGAAATCTGGATTCGGTAACTTCGGGTAAGGTTAAATTTGCAAAACAAAAAATTAATAGTCCGATTAATAACAGATATAATATTTGTTTGTTTTTATTGAAATAAAACATTCCGAAAATCAATGAAATATATAGTATCAATAATATTCCTAATTGAAAAATTACCAAGGTGATTGTTAGTTTGCTGGTATGTTTAAATAAATAATCAACAATTGAAACATTTTTAGGGATCATATTAAACCCTTTACCCCAGTTACCAAGTTGCAGATCAAGATAAGAACGACAAGGTTTTAAGAAAAAATGTACAAATTGAACCGCCTGATGTTTTATCAACATGCCGGGATGTTGGAAGACAATTTTCATGGCTTCACTTTCAATGTGTTTTGCATATTCGTAAGGCTGTTTATGCGCATCTCCTTTAAATTCTTTAAAAGTTTTCCAACGTAAAATACTTTGCGACTCGGCTAGCGAACGATTATTCAGTTCTGCATAAATTGCCGCAGCCTGATAATTCTGCATATCATGTTCCCGAATAACACTTAAAAAATAATGGTTGAATGTAATTTTATTCCGAATTAACCAGGGCGAAATGCTTAGCAATACTAATGAGAAAAGAATGCCAGTTTTAAACAATCCGGTAGTAATTTTTTTTCGAAAATGATAAATAATAAAAAACGATAAAAAGAGCGGTAGAAAGAAACCTATTGGCCGACATAAAATGGTTGCGCCACATAAAATGGAGGCAATAATTAATGTTTGCATTCTTTCAGTTTTTAAATACCGGATGAAGGAATAAATACATGTGATCAATAAAAAAGTAAATAAGGTTTCAGTCAAAACCAAATTACTCATAACTATGGAGGGAATGTCAATTGCAACAATAATTGCAGCAATGCAGGAAATGAAATTTGAATGTGTAATTTCTTTTGCAATTCGATATGTAAAATAGCAAGTAAGAACAGAAAGAATAATTTGGAAAAATATAATTGAAAAACCTTCCGGCCCAAGTACCTCCGATAAAAAAATAAAAATGGGATAGATGGGGGTGCGATAATAATCTGGTTCTAAAGGAATGTTTGCACTTTGACTAAATACTCCGTATTGTCTTAAATTGTATGCAATGTTCCAGTATCCATTTGAATCGTAAACATAAATGCCTGCAGGGTTTCGTATAATGATTGCCAGAAAATAAATTATCCTTATTGCAAACGCAGAAAGCAGAATAAATAAAAGAGGTTTCTTTTTAAGTAAACTTAGCATAGGTTATGTATAACCAAATTCCGCAAATTATTTTTTTTATTTGTGCAATTCGTGTCAGGTTTTATTTTGAAAGGTAACAAATTAAAAAAAACTAAAAAGAATCAGTAGGCTTGGATTTTCTCAGGTAAAGTGTTTCTCCGGTTTTCGGTTCTTCTCCTGACTTCATATTATTTTTTTTGTACAGCGTTTTTAATTTTATGCCTTCCAATTGTGAGATCGATCTCATTGTTTCTCCTTTTTTTACCAAATGAAAAGGCTCTTTCGCTTTGTTACGCTTTGGTTGGAGATATAATTTTTGTCCTGCAATCAATTTGTCATTTGCACGAAGTTCGTTAAATTTATATAGCTGCCAAAGGTCTTTATCTGTATCGGTTGCAATTTTTTCAAAAGTATCATTGGGCTTAATGATAATATATTTTATAATTCCATCGCGTAAAATTTCGCGTGCTGTAATTGTTTCTTTTTTGCTGCTTTTTTTTTCGGATACTGTATTTTGTTTTTTTTCTGTTTGTTTAATGGTATTGTTTTTACTGATTGGATCTGTTTTTTCAACAATGTCATACTTGTATAATTTGTAAGATTCAATAAGTTCAAGCAGTTGTTTTTCATACCTGGGATCGGTTGCATAACCTGCTGCTTTCAATCCTTTTGCCCAACCTTTATAATCTGTATGATTTAAATCGAACAAAGAGGAGTAACGTGATCGGGATTTTAAAAACATAGAATGGTCAGTATATGAATCCAAAACGGATTCATATTTCCGAAAGCATTCATCTTTCTGATCATCATCTTTTATAAAAACCGGGCCTTCCCATTCTTTATGACATTTTATCCCAAAATGATTATTGGCAAATTTAGCAAGATCACTTGTTCCAAAACTGCTTTCAAGCATTCCTTGAGCAAGTGTAATGCTTGCAGGAATAGTGTATATCATCATTTCCTTTATAGCATCATCTTTAAAGTTTTGAATATAGTTTTCAGCCAATAATGCACGTTCATTATTTGAAGCTTCAACAGATAGTTGAAAACTTAAAAATAATAATATGGAAAAAAATATGTTTTGCATTTATTCAAAAGTAACATTATTTGAAAAGCATGTAATTTTTAATTGGAAAATTTTTAACAATTGGGTGTTGAATTTTATATTTTGGATAAAAACCCTGCATTCCCCTGCAAGCCACCCGTATGAATAGCAATTATTATTTGTCCTTTTTTGAAAAAACCTTTTTTTATCAAATCGTAAATTCCAAACATCATTTTTCCGGTATATACATAATCAAGCGGAATAATATTTTCCTTCTCAAAATGGTTTATAAAATTGCTGAGTGCAGGGTTTATTTTCCCATATTTTCCGAAATGATAATTCTCATCAATATGCCAGTTTGCAGTTAAAGGAAGATCAAAGTATTCAAACCATTTTTCTACTTCTGATTGTATATAATTTTCTGCTTTTAGGATCTGAAACCCTATTGCTTTTTGATTTTCTTTTAAAGAAAACGTAATCCCTGAAATGGTAGCTCCTGTGCCACATGCACAACAGATATAATCAAAATTAATTGGAATATGTGGTGTGATTTCTTTACAGCCGATAACACCAAGTTCATTAGAGCCTCCTTCCGGAATAAAATAAATATTTTCCTCCGGAAAAGTTTCAGTTGCATACTTGTTCAGCTCCGCTTTGTTCCTGAATAATGTACGTGAAACATACTGTAACTGCATACCGCATTCACTTGCGAATAGTAAGGTTGGATTTAATTGCGGGTATTCTTCTCCCCGGATAAGTCCAATTGTTTTAAATCCATATTCTTTACCGGCAGCAGCAGTTGCTGCAATGTGATTGGAGAACGCACCACCAAATGTGAGAATTGTCTTTTTATTTTGTTTTTTTGCTTCTAATAAATTGTATTTCATTTTATACAATTTGTTTCCACTAATATGCGGATGGTTTAGATCAGTACGCAATACAAATAAATTAACTCCATACGGCTTTAGCAATTCATCATTTACAGGCTGTAATAGTGGAATTACGGTTTCGATTTGCATAACATAAAAATACTTATTTTTGTGAGAATGGAAGAGTTTTCAAAACATAAAGATCTGCAGCCGGACGAATTTTATTATAGTAAAGAAGGGTACATTGTGTTTACCGAAAAATATTTATTAAAACGGGGATATTGCTGCCAGAATGGATGCAAACATTGTCCTTATGGTTTCGATAAAACGAAAGGGAGAATTGAAAAGAAAAAAGAATAAATGAATTTAAAAATGTGACAATCTGAAAAATGTCAACAAAACAATAGATATGAATACCGAATTTCAACAACAAATTTCACAAGGCATCCCAAATGAATTGCCTGCTATCAAAAGCTTTGATGCTTCCTTAAATCATGCTCCGAAACGAAAAGATATTTTAAATCCGGAAGAAAAAAAATTAGCAATCCGGAATGCCTTGCGTTATTTCGATAAAAAGCACCATTCTGTTTTAGCAAAAGAATTTGCTAATGAGTTAAAAACGTATGGTAGAATTTATATGTATCGTTTTCGCCCAGATTATAAAATCTATGCACGACCTATTAATGATTATCCGCATAGATCAAAGCAAGCGGCAGCCATCATGTTAATGTTGCAAAATAATTTGGATTATGCCGTGGCACAACATCCGCATGAATTAATTACTTATGGAGGAAATGGATCGGTTTTTCAGAATTGGGCCCAGTACCTTATTACGATGAAATATTTGTCGGAAATGACCGATGAACAAACATTGGCAATGTATTCCGGACACCCGATGGGCTTGTTTCCCTCACATAAAGATGCTCCTCGTGTGGTGATTACCAATGGTATGATGATCCCGAATTATAGCAAACCCGATGATTGGGAAAAATTTAATGCCTTGGGTGTAACACAATATGGACAAATGACAGCCGGATCGTTTATGTATATCGGTCCGCAAGGAATTGTACACGGAACAACCATTACTGTGATGAATGCGGCACGTAAAATTTCCAAAAATCCATCTCCCTCCATTGCGGGGAGGGTTGGGGAGGGGTTACTCTTTGTTACTTGCGGATTAGGAGGAATGAGTGGTGCACAGCCTAAAGCAGGAAAAATATCCGGGCTGGTTACTGTTGTGGCGGAAATTAATCCGAAGGCTGTAAAAACCCGTCATTCGCAAGGATGGGTTGATGAAGTGTTCGAAGATCTCAACAAATTGATCGAACGGATAAAAATAGCAAGATCCTCAAAAGAAGCGGTCTCCATTGCTTATCAGGGTAATGTAGTTGATTTGTGGGAATATTTGGTTTCCGAAAAAATGAATGTTGATATTGGAACAGACCAAACTTCATTACATAATCCATGGGCAGGGGGCTATTATCCTGCAGGGTTATCCTATGAACAATCAAATGAATTGATGGCTACTGATCCTGCTCAGTTTAAAACGGAAGTTCAAAAAACATTGATACGTCACGCAAATGCAGTAAATACATTAGCTGCAAAAGGAATGTATTTCTTTGATTATGGCAATGCCTTTTTATTGGAAGCTTCTCGTGCCGGGGCCGACATTGTGAATAAAGACGGAACTTTTAAATATAAATCCTATGTGCAGGATATTCTCGGGCCTATGTGTTTTGATTATGGGTTTGGTCCGTTCCGTTGGGTTTGTACCTCGTGTGATCCTAAAGATTTAGCTACAACAGATAAATTAGCGCTTGTTGTGCTTGAAGAAATGATTAAAACTGCTCCAAAAGAGATCAAACAACAGTTGAATGATAATATCGTTTGGATAAAGGATGCCATGAAAAACAACTTGGTTGTTGGCTCTCAGGCTCGTATTTTATATGCTGATTCTGAAGCGAGAATAAAAATTGCCGAATCATTCAACAAAGCAATTAAGTCGGGCGAACTTTCTGCTCCTGTTGTTTTAGGCAGAGATCATCATGATGTATCAGGAACCGACTCTCCTTATCGTGAAACATCGAATATTTATGATGGCTCTAGTTTTACTGCTGATATGGCAGTTCAGAATTTTGTAGGTGACGGGTTTCGTGGTGCCACCTGGATCTCATTACACAATGGAGGCGGAGTAGGTTGGGGGGAAGTGATCAATGGTGGATTTGGGATGGTATTGGATGGATCAGAGGATAGCGATAGAAGATTAAAATCAATGTTATTTTGGGATGTCAATAACGGAATAGCGCGCAGAAGTTGGGCCAGAAATGAAGAAGCATTGTTTGCCATCAAACGGGAAATGGAGCGCTCACCCAATTTAAAAGTAACGTTGCCTAATATCGTTGATGATAATTTACTGAATGATTTATTTTAATTTTTGTCTTGATAAAAGATTTGGAATGATTTTGGCAAAGAAGCTTAAACCTTTAAAGGTTTTTTAGGTCAATAATTCAAATAAATTATATATCATGAAAAAACTAGCCTTTCTGCTTTTAGTATTTACGATCAGTTTAACTAAAAGTTCTTTTTCTCAGCAAATTGAAAAAGCCGATTCACTTGGACTCCCGGGTGATAATTTAAATTTAGTTGCAGTTTTAGATTTATTTCAAAAATCAGAAACATTTGAAGTGTTTGAGAAAAAATTGAACACAGAAGATTCAAAAGTTAATAACCTCGATTTAAATAATGACGGCAAGATCGATTATATAAAAGTTATTGATCATCAAACTGGCGAATCACATGCTGTTGTGTTGCAGGTTCCAATCAATGAAAAAGAAACCCAGGACGTTGCTGTGATAGAAATCGATAAGGACAAAACCGGAAAAATACTGGTACAGATCATAGGAGACGAGGAGTTATATGGTAAGGATTATATAGTTGAACCTACCGAGAATGATCCCACTGCAAAAACAAAAGCACCTGTTTCAGGAAATGAAAAAACAGTAATTAATAATACAACAAATAATTATTATAATAACGGTTCCGGTAATTCTCCCGATACATATGTTGTAGTTAACCAATGGCCTATTGTTCATTATGTATATGCTCCTGCTTATGTAGTCTATGTTTCTCCCTGGCACTGGTATTCTTATCCCACATGGTGGAGTTCATGGTCACCATGGTATTGGCATAACTATTATTGGCATCATTATAACCACCACCATTATGGTCATTATGGATATTATCATCGAACAAATTATTATCGCGCTCCTATTGCTCATGGTTATTATGGTCCGCGTAAGTCGGTTTCAGTAACAGTTAAACAAAACAGGACCACCAATGTTTATCATAAAACATATACTTCAAAAGATCGTGCCGGTGATGGAAAAATTAAACCCGGAACTTCAAATCCCGGTTTTAAAAACAAACCGGTGAATAAAGTTTCACCTGCTGATAACAGACAGAAACCGAATAATCAAATGAATAAACCCGCATCTAAACCAAATAGAAATCCTCCGGCAGGGAAAATTGAAAACAAACCATCACCTAATGCAAATAAACCGGCTTCCCGCCCTGGCAATAAACCGGCTATTAAACCTTCCAACAAGCCTGCTCAAAAACAAGGTGGTTCGAAACCGGAAAAAAAGAGTGGAGGAGGAAAAGGACGCTAATAATTTGTTTAAAAATTCAGTAAAAAACGATGATCATGAAAAAATTAATTTCGATTTCTTTAGCAGCTATACTTTTGGGAGTTTTATTTTTTTCCTCTTGCGCCAAGGAAGATCCTGCAACACCAAATGATCCATCAGATCCTCGTGCAAAATTTCATGGACATTGGTATGTGACAGAAAATAGTCAGGATTTTGGGGCATCTACTTATTATAGCGATATAACCGATTCTACTAATGCTTCATTTATTTTGTTGTCAGGATTATATGGTTACAATGTTAAAACACATGCAACTGTCAGTGGAAGTAATTTTTCAATTCCCAGTCAGGCATTCCCTGCAGGAACTATTTCAGGAAATGGGGTGTATACAAATTCTACGTTGATCAATTTAACTTATTATGTTAGGACTACCACAACACATTATGATACCATTACTGCAAGTTTGACAAAATAAACGGTGTTTAAATTTCAAAATATACCCAACCTAACTAAAGGCTCATAAGTCCTTATTTCACGGGCTGCTTGGTAATTGTTGATTTCTGCTTGATTAGGTAAAATTAGGCTTTTTTTAGCAATTTTTGTTACCCGATTGTTACCCAAAAAACGCCCAAAGACTTACACGATAGTTCATGAACCCAAGAAAAGTGTTTTCCATTTGAGAACATTGCACTCTGGGATTTATATCCCTCCAGATTCAACCTTTTGTTCTCTAAACCGCTGCTTGCAATGTGTTTAATAATTTCCTGATAAGCCTCTTTGATGCAATCCTTGAAAACAATGATTTTTAGATATTCTGAAAAAGCGTTATTCAGGATAGAGTCTTTTATCCCTTTCCGGGCAACCTTTGGTGGAAACATACCCACCACTTTAACTTCCTATAGTTTACTTTGGAATTAAATGAAAATTGAGTTTGAGTTTTAACTAATTTCTAATGACATTAATCAAAGAATGAAGTGATTTTTTTCATTTGCGTTTTTTTGTTGTTGGTATATTTTTGTTGAAAAATTTAAATAAGTAAAATTGTTTAAAATCTCGACAAAATAAATAAAATACCCCCTAAAAAAATAAAAAATTATGAAAGACATGAAAAATACCGTAACAAAGTCAAAATCTAAAAATGACACAACGCAGGGTTTACGTAATTTATTTGTAGCGCAGTTAAAAGATATATACTGGGCTGAAAAAGCATTGACAAAAGCAATTCCGAAAATGATTAAGAATGTTACTTCTGCAGAATTAAATAAAGCTCTTACAAGCCACCTAAAACAAACAGAAGAACAGGTAACACGTTTGGAAGATTTATTTTCTACCATTGGAAAAAAAGCAATTGAGAAAAAAAGTGATGCAATGGCAGGTTTAATCAAAGAAGCTAAGAGAATAATCAAAGAAAACAAGAGAGGAATTGTTCGTGATGCAGGAATTATTTTAGCAGGTCAAAAAGTTGAACATTATGAAATTGCTACCTATGGTACTCTTCTTTCCTTTGCAAAAACATTAGGCGAAAATGAAGCTGTAGCTTTATTGGAAAAATCATTAAATGAAGAAAAATCCTCAAATGAAAAATTATCGCAAATCGCTGTAGCTTCGATTAACAAAGACGCAACAGAAGAAAATAAAAAGGCAGACGAATTTCAACCAGAAAGAAAAGAAAAAAGAAAAGAATTAAGCGAGATAGAATATTAATATAAATATCCAAAACGAATTTTTTTTAACTCAATAAAATAATAAAAATTAAAAACAAAATAAAAAAATTTACTATCGTATGCTTAATGTCGGCCATTTATATGGGTTCCTTCGCACAAACAGATTCCACCAATAATAAAAGAGATTAGAATATTGTAATAAAAATGAAAACATGCAGAACAAACAAAATCAAAAAGATGGCAAGGAAAATAAAGATTGTGCTTACATCATGGAGAATGGAAAAGTGATGAAAGTTGTAAATGGGAAAAAAGAAGTTATGTGAAAAAGCTATTAAAAATATACCTTCCGAATCCACTATTTACAAAATAATTAGCAAACAATATGCTTTATTAAGAGCCGATCATGACAAGATACAAAATCTTCAGAGTTCTTCACTAAGTGTAAAAGTATAATTGAAACATGCAAGTAAGCAATTCTAAAGAATGATTAATAAATTGATAAATTACAATCTGAAAGCAGCATGGAAGAAAGTCATGTAAGAGGTGTATCTTCAAAAGAAAGCCACCAAAAAGTCACCAAAAAACAACATAAGTAATTTATTAAAATTAATGAGGGTGAACTAATTATTTTATTCATCCTGTAAAGAGAACAGCCAAAAAAAATATAAATAAATCAATTTAACCTTAAAACCTTAAAAAAAATGGAAACAACACTTAAAATCACTGGAAACTGGAACGAACTAAAAACAAAATTAAAACAAAAATATCCGAACTTAACTGATACGGATTTAAATTTTACACCCGGTAAAGAAGATGCATTATTGGCAACTCTGTCGAAAAAACTTGGGAAAACACAAGAAGAAATAAGCGATGAGATTGACAATTTGCAATCAAAAAGAAAAGAAACCAGCGGTACTGAAAAAGAAAACCAAATGGAAGGTAGCAGAAAAACTGGACGCCAGGAGGAAGGCAAGACAGAAGGTTCCAAAGAGAAAGAAACCTCAAAAAAATATTAATGAATAAGTTAATTTTTGGTCTGTGGAATTAACTTAATAAAAGGGGAGTTATTACTATTTAGTATATAATCCCTTTTTTTTATTATTCTTTAAAAAATTTATTAATCATTTAAAGAAAAAAACTTGAAAATAAAATTCTTAAAATTTATGTTGTTTGGGTTTATTACCGGAACAGTGTTATCCTGCCAATCCCCTGAGAAAAAAGTTGATAATGCCAAAGAACAAGTAAATGAAGCGCAACAGGATCTGAAAAAAGCGCAGGAAGAATTCAATACAGATTATCAAAAATTTAAATTGGAAACCGAAAATAAAATTCTTGATAACGAAAAAAAAATAATTGAACTGAAAGAAAAAAGGATGAACGTAAAAAAAGACAATAGGGAAAAATATGATGAAAAAATAAATGAGCTTGTCAAAAAAAATGATGAATTAAGATCAAAAATAGATCGTTATCAGTTCGAAAGTAGAGACAAATGGGAATCATTTAAAACAGAGTTTAATCACGACATGGATGAGCTTGGCCAGTCAATTAAAGACTTGTTCAAAGATAATGTAAGGGATTAAAAAGTTTTGAAAGATGAATCCTATAAAATGTTTCAAAACTCTTAAAGGCAATTGATTAAACTCAATTAAATAGGAAAAAGTTATTATTGTGAAAAAAATTAATTATCTCATTCTTTTAGCTGTTATTGCAAGCAACATTTTTACTTCCTGTAGGGAAACTCTACCTTTCTCCGTGACCAAACGGCATTATAGAAATGGTTATAATGTTGAAATTGCAGCAAAAAAACCAAAATCTGAGGTCATTCAATCTGTAATTGTTGCAGGAGAAAATGAAAAAATTGTAAAAAGCAATAACACACTCTTAAAAACAACAGAAGATAATAAAAATCAAAATTCTATTTCCTTGGTAAAAAATTCGTCTTCCATAAAGGAAAACAGAAATGAAAAAGAAAAAACATCTGCAACTAATAAAGGCGGGGTTTATTTTAAAAAGAAGGCAGCCAAAACATTTTCCAAAATGAGGTCAGTAGTCAACCTAGTTTCTAAGGTTGCTCTTCCTTCCAAACAAATAATTCCTATAAATAAAATAAAAAATCATGAGAGAGCAGAACATCCTCTTGGAGGGATAATATGGACTCTTATTTGTGTGTTTTTTGTTTTGTGGCTTATTTCTTTACTAACTGGAGGGTGGGGATTAGGCGCTTTTCTACACTTGTTTCTCGTTGTCGCATTAGTATTAATTCTTTTAAGACTATTATGGGTAATATAAATTCCATGAATGAAAAAGTTCAGTTCAAAACAAAAGGTTAAAATAGAGCAATCTCAAGCTCCTCCGGGAAAGGAATACAAAATGATTCCAACTCCCGTATTTGATGATAAAAAAATAAAAGGAAGTGGCAAACTTAAAAACAAGGTTGCTTTTATAACCGGTGGTGATAGTGGCATTGGAAAAGCCACAGCCATCCTCTTTGCCAAAGAAGGAGCCACTATAGTAATCGTTTACCTGAATGAACATAAAGATGCGAAGGATACAAAAAAAATTATTGAGGAAGAGTACGGGCAAAATTGTTTGTTGATTTCAGGAGATATAGGTAAAGAAAAATTCTGTTTACAAGCGATTTCAGAAACTATTAAGAAATATAAAAAGATTGATATTCTTGTAAATAATGCTGGCATTCAGTATGAGCAAAAAAAACTTGGAGCAATATCTTCTAAACAGTTGCAAAAAACATTTGAGACAAATTTATATGCTCAATTCTGGCTCAGCCGAGAAGCCTTAAAATATATTCCAAAAGGTGGAGCAATCATCAATACCACTTCTATAACAGCTTACCGGGGTAGTTATCATTTAATGGACTACGCGGCTACCAAAGGCGCTATCGTTTCTTTTACCAGGAGCTTATCTGCAAATCTTGCCGATAAAGGAATCCGAGTAAATGCGGTTGCACCAGGTCCCATTTGGACACCCTTGATAGTTTCAAGTTTTGATCCTAAAAAAGTTTCTGAATTTGGAAAAAATACACCAATGAAACGTGCTGGCCAGCCTTTAGAGGTCGCTACCTGCTTTTTATTTCTTGCCTGTGATGACTCTTCCTATATGACGGGACAAGTCTTGCATCCCAATGGTGGAGAAATCATTAATGGCTAAAAATTCTTTTACAAATAATTTTTTTTTTCATTCCATAAACCCATACATTGATTATGCGGCCTTCTTCAGATCAATCATCACATCCCGGTTCAAAAAAAAACGAAAAAGAAGAAAAATTATTTTAATTATTCTTGCAGTAATAATTCTATTCAGGATTTTTTTGCCCTTTATTGTACTGAAATAGGTTAACAATAAGCTTGCTAATCTGAGCGAATATTATGGACATATGGAGGACATTGATTTAGCATTATTCCGTTGAGCCTATATAATCAGGGGTATGAAAATTGTTAAAGTTGAGTCTGAACAAAATAAAAAAGATACAATTCCATTTTTCATCAGCCCTGTGATTGATCTGTCAATTGAATGGCGGGTGGTTTTCAGGGGTGCTTTTGTAGGAGAAATTTATGTTGAAGACCCCAAACTTAATTTTGTTAATGGTGCGCATAAAGCTGAAAATATAAGAGGCGATACAGCAGATTTTCGCCAGCTTACCAAAGACCTGATGCCCCTTACAACCTGATAACATCACATTCATTTCATCAATTCTACATCATAAACCCTATTGCTGGTGACTTACTCTCCAGCAGAGCTCACGTCCTCTTTGGACTTACATTACAAATGTAAAAATAAATAGTTAAAAAAATGTCCTAAAATTTGGATTACAACATAGAAGGCTCTAAGGATTTTTTTTATTCTGTATAGGTTGGAGTATTGCAACTTTCTTTTCTTCCCGCAAATTCATATTTCAACCCTATACGTAATTCGAAGTTTTTATTATTAATTTTCAGGGCAGATGTTTTATATGCCGGCATCACATCAGGATTGTAAAACGCTTCCACAAAAAATTTAAAATTGGTGTAACTTACCAACTCTACTCCTCCGCCAACAGCAGCGCTTACATGCAAGGGAAGAAATTTTCCGGTAACAGCAGGAGAAGATGTACTTTGTATTAAGTTGTATTCTAACTTCGGACCCACCAAAACATATGGAATGATGCTGTACATTTCGTAGCGTAACTTCAAATAATTATTCCAGCAAATGTTTTGTAATTTGTTAGGATAATTTCCATCAGGTTGTTTATCAATAGAGCCTTTTTGGTCATATTGAATCTCAGTAACCCAACGGGCATAATCGTGACTAAAACATTCTAAAAATACACTGGCATTGAATCCAAACCCATATTTTTTTCGGGAAATACTTGTCGGATCATTAAAATAAAATTTTTGATTCCCGGCACTTACACCTGCGGTAATGCCAATGCTATTCAGAAATTGAGCTTTGCTTTGAAGGGCGATCAAGACAATAAACGTAATTAATATTATTTTTTTCATTATATTTTTCAAATAAAAACGTCAAAATGCAGCAATTAGTACAATTTAGTTTTCAAAATTACTAGGCACTTATTGCTTCAACAGCTGGATTCACTTTTTTTACGAGTCCTTGCAGTACTTTTCCCGGTCCAACTTCTGTAAATGATGTTGCTCCATCAGCTATCATTTGTTGCACTGTTTGTGTCCATTTTACAGGAGCAGTCAATTGAGAAATTAAATTTGCTTGAATTTCAGATGGATTTGAAACAGCACTTGCTGTAACGTTTTGGTAGATAGGACAAATAGGCTGATGGAATGTTGTTGCTTTGATTGCAGCTGCCAGTTCAAGTGCAGCAGGTTGCATTAGTGGAGAATGAAAAGCTCCACCAACAGGTAAAATTAATGCTCGTTTTGCTCCTGCAGCTTTTAACTTTTCACAGGCAAGATTGATTCCACTTATGCTTCCGGATATAACCAACTGACCGGGACAGTTATAATTTGCAGGAACAACAATATCTCCTGTTTGAGATATTTCAGCACAAATTGTTTCAATTATCTTATCATCTAAATTCGTAATAGCAGCCATTGTTGAAGGTGTTAACTCACACGCTTTTTGCATCGCCATAGCTCGTTTCGAAACCAATACCAAGGCATCTTCAAACGACAATGTTTTGTTTGCAACCAATGCTGAGAATTCACCAAGACTATGGCCCGCCACCATATCCGGTTTTAAATTGTCACCTAATGTTTTTGCTAAAATTACCGAATGTAAAAAGATCGCAGGTTGTGTAACTTTGGTTTGCTTCAATTCTTCATCTGTGCCACCGAACATAATGTCGGTAATTCTGAATCCGAGAATATCATTCGCTTTTTCAAATAATTCTTTTGCTAATGCAGAGGTTTCGTATAATTCTTTTCCCATTCCTACAAATTGGGAACCCTGTCCCGGAAATACGTATGCTTTCATTCTTTAATGTTTTATGATTAATAGAATTCAATATTAGTTAAAATAAAAAGGGGGAAACTGTTTTGCTGCCCCTTTTTATTCACAATATAGTGTGTAATGTTTTATTTGATAATTATTTTACCACTTTGCGAATTACCTTTTTTATTAGTGACTTCATAAAAATAGATGCCAGCTATTAACTCTTTCGTTTTAAGAATATATTGATTGTTTTTATCCAATTCAGACGAAATAATAATTTGCCCTGCCGGATTATAAATTTTTAATGTAAAATTTTTCTCATTGTTTTTGGAAACAACTTGAAAAATACCTTGTTCGTTTGCCGGGTTTGGAAAAAATTTAACATCAAAAATTCTCATTGTATTTTCAGGTGCGCTGCCAATCAGATCTTTTATACCTATGCTCAAATTATCAATGATCCATCCTGCTTTATTGGTTTGAATAAGATCGCTTTTAAAATTAAACCGCAACATCACTTTTTGAGTCACAATAGCCTTTTTTTTGTATTTAGGACCTTGAGATGGTGAAACAGGTAAGATCCATTGTAAAAACAGTTCCGAATATTCCCAATTACTTTGTTCCCCGCTAAATGCAGGAATACCTCCTTGTATTGTATCAAGAGGCGTATAAAAATTAATAGACTCGTAAATGCTCATTCCTTCGGCTGAATTAGGAAAAACAACATTGCTCCATGTTGCCCCGCTATCTAAAGAGATTTCCAAATAACCACCGTCTTTAAGAGAATCCGTTTGAAATTTATGCCAGAATCCGATAAATACATCGGGAATATATCCTGCTACTGTTGGTTGTATAGAAACTGTAAAAGATGATAAATTATTTATTGGATAGCTATTCCTCTGATCAGTCATTATTGCGAAAGGCAATGAATAAGCCTTTATAAAAAATTCTTTCCGTGGCATACCTATTTGCCATATATTTTTTTTTGCCGAGATGTCTAAATGTACCAATGAGGCATTTGATTCGAAATTGGTACTATCAACTTCTAATAGAGCATTAAATTGGGCATTACAAAACGTAACCAGCATCAAAGCAAATATGGTAGCTATCTTTTTCATAATTTCTGATAATTTGTAATCAAAAATAATTCAAAAAAAAAGGAAGTCATATCGACTTCCTCACTATTTGTGATGATTAATGTTATTATTTTCTGCTGCCGGAAAGAAGGGGTACAATTAGTAATAAAATAAAAAAGAGGAAGCAATTGATTTGCTTCCTCTTCCACAACATAAAAAATTGTGATTATTTTCTATCGCCAAATAGGCGTAACAAGAATAAAAATAAATTAAGGAAATCCATATATAAACTTAATGCACCCATAATTACTAATTTGCTTGCCACTTCCGTTCCATATTCAATGCCAGCACCAATACGTTTCAGTTTTTGAACATCATAAGCAATTAATCCGGTAAAAACCAATACCCCAACAAAACTGATGATATAATCTAATCCTGAACTTTGTAAAAAAAAGTTAATCACGGTTGCAATAATAATTCCGACTAATCCCATCATCATGATTGAACCAAATTTAGTTAAATCGGTTTTTGTAGTATAACCTACAACTGCCATTAATCCAAACATTCCGGAAGTAGCAGCAAAAGTTCCATAAATAGAACCGGCTGTGTATTGATGAAAAATAAAACTTAAACTCATTCCCATTACAGCAGAAAATAAAAGGAATAAAAACAAAAGGATTGGATATGCGATACGGTTAAATCCAAATGAAATAACTAGAATAAATGCAAAAGGAGAAAACATTACAACATAACCAAATGTAGTTAATCGGCCTAATTCATTTGTAAGTAAAGCTGTTAGTTCAGCATTATTTCCAAAATAATAGGCTACTAATGATGTAATTGCTAATGCAGCGAACATCCAGGAAAAAACACTTGCCATAAATGTTTTTGACAAGGAAGCTGATTCTTCTTGTGATTGAACGTAATTGAAATTGTTTGTTTCCATTTTTTTTATTTGTTTTAAGATACAAAGATAATACGGTTTAGGTGCTTATCCAAACATGTGAGTGCTGTTTAACAAATTTTTGCAATTAATGTAATTTAGAACTGATCAAACTAATGAATTCTTTTCGGGTGGTATCTCTTAAAAATGCTCCTGTAAAGGCTGAAGTTGTTGTAACGGAGTTTTGTTTTTGGATCCCACGCATTTGCATACATAAATGTGAACATTCGATAACTACTGCAACACCCATCGGATTTAATGTTTCCTGAATACAATCTCTTATTTCAGTGGTTAAGCGTTCCTGAACCTGCAATCTGCGTGCAAAAGCATCAACTACACGAGGAATCTTACTTAATCCAACAATATGCCCGTTTGGAATATATGCTACATGAGCTTTGCCAAAAAATGGCAATAAATGATGTTCGCACATGGAGTAAACTTCAATGTCTTTTACAATCACCATTTGCTGGTAATCATCTTTAAATAAAGCAGATCGAATAATTTCTTGTGGATCAAGATCATAACCGTGGGTAAGATATTGCATCGCTTTAGCAACACGTTCGGGAGTTTTTAACAGTCCTTCACGTTCTGAATTTTCACCTAAATCACCTAAAATTGTTTTATATTTTGATGCAATGTTATCAATCAATTTTAAATTGTATCTGTCAATCTTTTTGTATCCTGTTATATCGTCAAATTCATCGTGTCCCATATGTTAGTTCATTAGTTAATTGGTTAACTGGTTATCGGTTGACTCCTTTAGTTTGTAAATTTGTAAAAATTAGTATTTCGTAGATTACCCGTAATACTCAACGAAATTGTTTTCTGTTTCATATACTTTTATACAATGTAATTGGCATCCCAGCGTATTTATTGGCATTTCCAATTGTTTCCATATCTCCATCGCTAAATTCTCTGTAGAAGCCATTATGTTTTTCATAAAATCGACATCCAGATTCAAATTTTTATGATCAATTTTATCGATAACATGTTTTCGGACAATTGCACTGATATCCTTTAAATTAGCAGCATATCCGGTCGAAGGATTGATCTCTCCTTTAACAGTAACAAACAACTCATAATTATGTCCGTGCCAGTTCGGATTGGAGCATTTCCCGAATACTTCCAGATTTTTTTCATCTGTCCAGTTCGGGTTATGCAGCTTATGTGCTGCGTTAAAATGCTCCTTACGGGTAATGTATATCATTTTCTTAAAATAGTATACAAATATAAGAGGATTTGTTACACCGAAACAAAATTGGGTTTTGGAAAACTAACCTCTGCGGTACATTCTTTAATAAAAAGCCGCAAATTGTCAACGATAAATAAAACACCTTTGGTGTAAGAAATTTTAAAATTTAGATACCTTTGTACTCTATGAAAATTCTGATCGTAGCCGCTACAAAATTCGAAATTGAGCCATTGATTCATCAAATGGAAAATACACAGCATTTGAACGAGAAATTAATTTCATGTGCCTACAAAAAACTAGAGATCGATTTTTTGATCCCCGGTGTCGGAATGGTTGCAACAGCATATTATTGCGGAAAAATAATAAACGATTCTTATGATCTTGCTTTGAATGTTGGAATTTGCGGAAGCTTTAATACTAATCTCGAAATAGGTGCTGTTGTGAACATTATACAAGATCATTTTTCGGAATTAGGTGTAGAAGATGGGCAGCAGTTTTTAACTTCTAAGGAAATTGGTTTGGATGCGAAAATTGAAATGTACAATGAAACTATTATTAGCAATAATAAATTGGATGAGATTCCCAAAGTTTGCGGAATAACTGTTAATACGGTTCATGGAAATGAAAAAAGTATTGAAAAAGTGTTCGGTAAATTTCATCCGAATACCGAAAGTATGGAAGGTGCTGCTTTTATGTTTGTTTGTGAAAACGAAGGAATCCCTTATGCCCAAATACGCGGAGTTTCAAATTTTGTTGAAAAAAGAAATAAAGAAAATTGGAATATTCCTTTGGCAATTGAAAATGTGAGTAAAAAAGTTTTTGAAATTTTAAATGAGTTTTAACCACCCTCTCCGAATGAGATGGAGAAATTAATGGGTCGCAAGAACAACAAATAAACTAATGAACCAATTAACTAATAAACTAACAATAGGTTTCAGCCCGTGTCCGAACGATTGTTTTATTTTTGATGCACTCATTCATAATAAAATTGACACCGAAGGGTTGCAGTTTGAAGTAGTGATGGAAGATGTGGAAGCATTGAATCAAAAAGCTTTTCGAGGCGAATTGGATATTACAAAATTGAGTTATCATGGCTATGCCTATTTAACTAAACTATATCAGTTATTAGATGCTGGCAGCGCTTTAGGTAATAATTGCGGACCTTTATTGATTTCGAAAAGCAACGACATCCCATATCTCACAACTCACATCTCAGATCTCAAGATTGCAATTCCCGGGAAATACACAACTGCAAATTTTCTTTTGTCATTGGCGTTTCCGGAAGCAAAAAATAAAATTGAACATTTGTTTTCTGATATTGAAGAGGCTGTATTGACAGGAAAAGTAGATGCCGGTTTGATCATTCACGAAAATCGTTTTACCTATGAACAAAAAGGTTTAAAAAAGATAATTGATCTTGGAGAGTATTGGGAGAAGCTGGCAAATGCACCTATTCCCTTGGGTGGGATTGTTATCAAACGGAATTTACCTGATGAGCTTAAACAAAAAGTAAATCGTATTGTTCGCAAAAGTGTGGAATATGCATTTGCAAACCCTAAATCATCTCTTAACTTTGTTAAGGCAAATGCACAGGAAATGAGTGAAGAGGTAATGTATAAACACATTGGTTTGTATGTGAATAATTATTCAGTTGATTTGGGAGCAGAAGGGAAACGAGCAATAAAAATCTTGTTTGATAAAGCACAGGAATCAGGAGTGATAAATAAAATTGAAGAAGATATTTTTTTATAAACGTGATTGCATTCCTGCTTGAGAGGGGTTATGGTGTGTAAAAGGGGTATTCTTGAACAATAAAAACATACCACCTGCATCACACAAGCTTTCATACTCCCTTTTTCCAAAGGAGTTCTTCGGACAAAACGGGAATTTAACGCACAGATTCGTAAATTCGTATAGATAAGTATTTCGTAGATTAGTAAAAATTCGTTATTCGTAACCATGATAGTAGTAACAGGAGCTGCAGGATTTATTGGTAGTTGTTTAGTCAGCAAACTTAACCAGGAGGGATTTAATGATATTGTAATTGTGGATGATTTTTCAAATCCTGAAAAGATGAAAAATCTGGAAGGAAAAAAGTATTCTCAAAAAATTCATCGTGATGATTTTATTCAATGGTTGAATGAGAATCAACGTTTTGTGCAAATGGTTTTTCACATTGGTGCGAGGACAGATACTACTGAATTCAACAAAGAAATATTCGATAAATTAAATCTGAATTACACTAAAGATATTTGGAACGTTTGTGTTGAATTTGGTTTACCGGTGGTATATGCATCGTCTGCTGCAACATACGGTTTGGGTGAATTTGGTTATGAAGACACTCATGAAATAATTGATAAATTGAAACCACTAAATCCCTATGGAGATTCAAAAAATGATTTTGATAAATGGGCCATCAGACAAGAAAAGAAACCGTATTTCTGGGTTGGTTTAAAATTCTTTAATGTGTATGGACCAAATGAATATCACAAGGGCCGTATGGCATCTGTAATATTTCATGCATACAATCAGATCAAAGAAAAAGGAATGATGAAATTATTCCGTTCCCACAATCCGAATTATAAAGACGGAGAGCAATTGCGCGATTTCGTATATGTAAAGGATGTTGTGGAGGTTTGTTATTTCTTATTACATCATCGCAAAGATTCAGGGATTTATAATCTTGGTTCCGGTAAAGCCCGCACTTTTTTAGATCTGGTAAAAAATACGTTTGCCGCTTTAAACAAAGAACCAAACATTGAATTTGTGGATACCCCCATCGATATACGCGACAAATACCAATATTTCACCGAAGCCAATATGACTAAATTAAGATCGGTTGGTTATTCAAAACCTTTTCATACATTGGAAGAAGGAGTGAAAGATTATGTACAGAATTATTTAGTAGGAAAGAAATATTATTAATCCAATATATTGATTGCATCAATTGCGAATAACGGAAAGGTGAAGTGTGCGGGTCACCCTGAGTTTGTCGAAGGGGAGGAAAGCTCTCGCAACTGTTTCGACAAACTCAACATGACTGCCCACAGTTCGCTTGGCTGATCCTTATCAAAAGTTGAAGGAATGAGTGATATAATAAAATGATTATGAAAAAAGAAACTGACATTAAAATGATCGCCAAAACCATTTTTGGTTTGGAAGAAGTATTATCACTGGAATTAAAACGATTAGGAGCTAAGGATATTGAAGTACACAATCGTGCGGTGAGTTTTAAAGGTGATCTGGGCTTTTTATACAAAACTAATTTGTGTTTGCGAACTGCTTTACGTGTGTTGGTTCCGTTTAAGAAATTTAAAGTCCGTGATGAAAAATCGCTTTACGAAGCCATTCAGGATATTAATTGGGAAGATTTTATAGATGTTACAGATACCATTGCTATTGATACGGTATTAAGCACGGGTCTGTTTGCTCATTCGCAATATATTTCGCAGAAGGCAAAAGATGCGATTGTCGATCAGTTCAGAGCAAAATATGGCGAACGTCCTTCTGTTGATCTGGAGAAACCAACCATACGGATTCATTTGCATATTAAAGATGATACTTGTACTGTTGCATTGGATAGTTCAGGCGAATCGCTACACAAAAGAGGTTATCGGGATAAAACAAATTTAGCTCCTATCAATGAAGTATTGGCTGCCGGTATGGTTTTATTAACCGGCTGGGACAAGCGCAGCACATTTATTGATCCGATGTGTGGTTCGGGAACAATATTAATTGAAGCAGCTTTGATCGCTAATAATATTCCTGCCGGATATTTCCGTGAAGATTTTGGTTTTGAGCGATGGAAAAAATTCTTACCCTATGATGAAGAACTTTGGAATGTAATATTTGACGCAGCTGTCGACAAGATAACGAATCATGAACAAAAAATACTTGGCGGAGAACTTTCACCAAACGTTGCAAAAAAAGCCAAAGAAAATATCAAACATGCAAAAGTAGATGATATTGTTTCTATCAAAAATTGCGACATGAAAGATTTTGAAGTTCCTGAAGGAAGAGGTGTTGTTGTGATAAATCCACCTTATGGCGAACGGATGGTGAAAGATAATATCGAGGAGCTTTATAAGATGATGGGTGATACCTTCAAGAAAAATTTTGCAGGATATGATTGCTGGATACTAAGTTCAAACATGGAAGCCTTTAAACATGTTGGTTTGCGACCATCGCGTAAAATAGCATTGTTCAATGGGCAATTAGAGTGTCGCTTTATGAAATTTGAAATGTATTCAGGAACTAAGAAGATTCATAAATTGAATAAAGGAATGGATGGAATGGAGGACTTAAAGTAAAACACTTCTGTTATTTTGTTTTTCCGTATGATTCAAAAAAAAACTCCCCGCTTTGCCTCTTTGTAGGATTTGGATACTAACCGACCCGCTTCTGTTTTTCTTTTTTTAAATATGACCGGCAATACCATTGTAATTTGCTGAAATATTAATTAGGTTTTCAAACTCTTTATTCAAATAATACCTTGAAGCTCTGCTTCGGTGGTCGGGTTAGTATTTAATACATTTGTGTTATGAGTGAACATATTCATAAACACGATAATAAAAGTTTGTTGCTGTATCATATAGTTTGTCCAATAAAATATCGGAGAAGCGTTTTGTCTGAGACCGTAGAACAAAGTTTGGTTGAAGTCTGTAATCAAATATCGGAACGGTATGAAATACATTTTGTAGAAATAGGTGCGGATTAAAATCAAGTTCATTTTTTGATACAAAGTGTTCCGATGTTGTCTGTAAAAAGTATTGTTCAAGCTGTAAAAAGTATCACGGCAAAAGAGCTGTTTCGTCTTCATCCAGAAGTCAAAACAAAGTTGTGGGGCGGTAATTTTTGGACTGAAGGCTATTACGTAAATACTGTTGGGCAAAACGCAAATGAAGAAGTTATACAAATGTATATTCAAAATCAAGGTGAAGAAAAAAGCACATATAAAAAACTGCATAAAAATCAATTAAGTTTGTTCGGGTAATACGATACCCCGAAGTTCTGCTTCGGGGGGTATTCATTAATTTTTAATGCTGCAAAATAATTTTTTAATGCCTCATAGTAATTTCTTTGATTTTTAAAAATATCAGCTATCCCATTATAAACAAAAGCCATATGGTTTTTGTCTCCTATTGATTCATCAATTTTTAAGGCAGCATAATATTTTTTACGCTAGCGGGTAATTTTTAATGCTGAACAAAGAAGCCCAGTATTTATATAAGAGGCCGAAATGCATTTTTTGATATTTTATTTAGCTTTTATGTACTCTAAAATATTGATGTTATCCCAATTTTTTTTTGTCCAAGTGTATGTTAAAAACTCATTTCCTGTTTCAGTAGGTTTATATTCTAATGAGATCGTTGACTTAGTTATGTGTTTGGATATAAATTAGCGAGGGGCTGAAGAATATTACGATTGACAAATGGTTCCGGAGTTTCGGTTAAGTTTGTTATGTAAAGGTGTAGGGAAGGTGGTGTATATTATGATTATTATCAAAAATGCTCTTGATATTGATCATTATTAATTTTTTATGGAAACCTGTAATTTGGAACAACTAAAAATTTTGTATTAATAACTTTTTCAAAACAACTTTTTTTATCTATATAAAGAGGTGATGAGAAAAGATTATAAAACATCTGAGTTCAAACCAGTAAGTAAAAGATGGGTAATTACGTCATAAAACTTTTAATTTACTGATTGAGCATTTTTTAGTAAAAAACCATTTGTAATTTATTTATAATTAGCCATGGTTACCGGAAAGAACAAAAAAACATTCATCAAAAAAACAATAAAAGAGAAATCTTTTACTGTTGTCGCCATTGGTGATTCAGCCGGAGGTTTGGAGGCAATGAGCACCCTGCTGAAAAATTTACCTTCTGATACGGGCATGGCATTTATTTATGTACAGCATCTTTGTCCGGATCACAAAAGTTTCCAGACTTCTATTTTATCGAAATTGACGAAGATGAAAGTCCAGGAGATTGATAACATGGAATTAATGAAGCCGAATAATGTCTATATAATACCTCCTAATAAAGAAATTAAAGTGCTTGATGGGCATATACAATTAACCCCGCGTTCAAAAAAGAATGCTACGAGTACCATTATTGATATTTTGTTTTCCTCACTTGCCCAAACGCATAAAGATAACACCATTGGCGTGATCCTTTCAGGCTATGCCAATGATGGTATGGCGGGATTAAAAACAATAAAGGATATGGGAGGTGTGACTTTTGCGCAAGATGACTCTGCACAGGCAAGTAGTATGCCTTATTCTGTCATTGCAGCAGGGGCGGTTGATTATATATTATCACCAAAGGAAATTGCAAAACACTTGGTTCGGCTAAGCAAAAAAATGTTGCCAGAGAAAAATAGGAACAAAAAACAGAGTGAAATTACAGTTGACAGCAATCCTGATCTTAAAACTATTTTCGAAATTTTGCATAAAAAAAAGGGAGTGGATTTCAGGGATTATAAAATGCCTACTATTAAAAAAAGATTGAAGTATAAAATGCTTTTGTGTGGAGTAGAAACTAGGAAGGAATATGTGAATCTGTTGAACAAAAAAACTACGGAGATAGACAACCTTTACAATGATCTGCTTATTAATGTAACCAGATTTTTCAGAGACAAAGAGGTTTTCGCCTATTTAAAAAGAACCCTTCTACCTAAGATCATTAATAGCAAAAAAACCGGTGAAACACTACGGATATGGGTGCCTGCATGCTCCACAGGTGAAGAGGTTTATTCCATTGCCATGCTGATCACAGAGTTGCAGGATAAAAAGGTAAAGAAAATTCCCATTCAGATATTTGCTACTGATCTGAGTGAGCAAATGATTGCCGAAGCCCGGATTGGGATGTATTCGAAGACCGATTTAATAAACGTTTCAAAAAAATATGTGGATCGTTTCTTTACCAAATCGGGGAACAGTTATCAGGTGGTGAAAGAACTTCGTGAAATGTGCGTGTTTGCACCTCATAATATTTTGCAGGATCCGCCTTTTTCGCGGATGGATTTTATCAGTTGCAGAAATCTGCTGATCTATTTTGATGCAATAGCACAGAAAAGGGTTTTTGGGACCTTGCATTTTACATTGAATGAAGGCGGATATTTATTGCTTGGAAAAGCTGAAACTACCGGAATTTCATCTCTGCTATTTAATCAGGCAAATAATAAATTTAAGGTCTATTCTCGGAAAAAGGATATCGGCCTGAGAAAAATACCGGAATTAATACCGCATTTTCCAAGTACAAATTTGAATGCAAAAAAAGCAACTATTCTTACTAAAAACACCTCTGTAAATCCAACAGGTATTGAGCATGCTATTGATACTTCTTTTATTTCGGACGCTAATGCTTCCAATGAAGAATTCCAGACTTTGAAGGAGGAACTGGAAATCTCCAAAGAAGAAATTGAAGCAACCAATGAAGAACGGCTTTCCACTAATCAGAACCTGCAAATACGCAACCGCCTTCTTTCTGAATCCCAAGAATATTCCGAAGCTATTATAGCTTCACTGATCGCAACCAAAGAACTGGAGGCATTAAATTATTCCATCAAACAAGCTTCTCAATATCCAAGAAGTTTGCTGGAAGCAAGTTTAGATCCGTTGGTTACCATTAATTCCAATGGGAAAATAACCGATGTGAACGAGGCCCTGATAAAAGTAACGGGTGTTCAAAAAAATGCACTGATAGGTACCGATTTTTCCAATTATTTTACAGAGTCTGAAAAAGCCCAGGAAGGCTATCGACATGTGTTTGAAAAAGGCTTTGTTGCAGATTACCCTTTAACTATAAAACATAAAAATGGGGAATTAACGGATGTGTTATATAACGCTTCTGCGTTTAACGATGAAATAGGAAATGTACTGGGAGTTTTTGCAGTAGCAAGAGATATTACAGAGCAAAAAAGTGTTGAGAATAGTTTAGAGAAAAGTTTAAGAGAGAACTCTGATTATAAATATGCGCTTGACGAATTTTCCATTGTTGCCATTACTGACCAAAAAGGAATTATCAAATACGTGAATGACAATTTTTGCAAAATCTCAAAATATAATCGAAGTGAATTGATCGGCCAGGATCATCGCATCATTAATTCGGGTTATCACCCAAAAGAATTTATTCGGGAGTTGTGGAAAACAATTACCAATGGGAAAATATGGAAGGGTGAATTGTACAACAGATGTAAGGATGGAGCCTTTTATTGGTTGGATACTACTATTGTTCCTTTCTTGAATGAGAAAGGAAAACCATATCAATATTTGTCGGTTAGGATAGACATTACAGAATGGAAAAGGATTGAAAAGGAATTTACGGAAGCAAAGATTGCTGCGGAGTTGGCAACAGAAGTTGCTGAAGAAGCAAAGCGCAAAGCAGAAAATGAGACACAAATCGCAATGGAAACTGTTAAATCAAAGCAACAGTTCCTGTCAAATATGAGCCACGAAATACGGGGACCCCTGAATGCAATCATAGGGTTTACGAATGCGATATTAAAAACAAGATTGGATGAAAAACAAAAAGAATATCTCGATGCGATCAAAGTATCAGGAGATGCACTGATCGTTTTGATCAATGACATCCTGGATCTTGCAAAAGTGGATGCCGGGAAAATGACATTGGAATTGGCTCCATTTAAATTGTCCTCTTCCATTTCATCGTTGCTTCACTTGTTTGAAATAACGATTCAGGAAAAAAATCTTGAATTGGTGAAAGAATATGATCCGGCTATTCCTGAGTTTTTACTTGGTGATTCGGCTCGATTAAACCAGATATTACTAAACTTGATTAGTAATGCTATAAAATTTACTGCTGCAGGAAAAATAACGGTAAGTGTTCGGATGCTGAAAGAAGAAACCGAAGAGGTAACGGTGGAGTTTGCCATATCCGATACAGGAATAGGGATCCATGAAAAAAATTTATCAACGATTTTTGACGCTTTTCAACAAGCCACGAGTGAAACATCGAGGCTGTATGGGGGAACCGGGCTGGGACTTGCAATCGTAAAAAAAATGGTTGAGTTAAAAGGCGGAAACATTTCTGTGAAAAGTAAAGTTGGCAAAGGATCAACATTTAGTTTTATTTTGAGTTTTAAAAAAACCGATGCCAATGAAATTATATGCAGCAGTCCTGATCAGGATGAGGAAATAAAAAATGTAAAAGTGTTGGTTGTTGAAAATATTGTGTTGAATCAGCTTTTAATGAAAACATTATTAGAAGAATTTGGTTTTGATATGGATATTGCCGATAATGGAAAGATAGCAATCGAAAAACTTAAACTTAATAATTATGATATCATTTTGATGGATCTGCAAATGCCAGAAATGAATGGTTTTGAGGCAACTGAATATATCCGGAAAACAATGAATTCTCAAATTCCAATAATCGCACTTACCGCAGATGTTACTACCGTTGATGTGGAGAAATGCAAAGCTTTTAAAATGAATGATTATTTGGCTAAACCCATCAACGAAGTATTATTGAAAAGGAAGATCATTCAACTAGTCAAAAAGAAAAAAGAAGAAGAAAATAGTGTACTGAAAGATCAAAAAAATGATCAAAAAAAAGCGGAGTTCAGTGATCATTTGAAGCATGAAAATGGTAATGAGGGTAATGTAAAAGAAAGTACAACAAAAAAATACATCGATCTAAATTACTTAAAAAAACTTACAAAAAACACAAACGGGATCATCGAAATGATCGAAGTGTATCTGGAAGAAACTCCTCTTTTGATTGATAAGCTAAGACAAGCTATTAAAACAAGTGACTGGGAATCATTAAGAACAACAGCACATTCCTTGATGCCCTCTTTTTCTATGATGGGGATAGATAAAGAGTTCGAGATGGACGCAAAAAAAATTGAGGAATATGCTGAAATGTTGATTGAAAAAAAAAATATGGAACCTGCTGAGAATGAAATTTCAGTGATCAAAGAATTGTTTTTAAAAATTGAAGAGGTATGCATTCATGCATCCGAAGAATTAAAAATAGAATTGATAAAATAAAGGAAAATTGTAATATATTAATGGATTTAATCTTCTACGAATCTCAGATTATTAATCCAACTTAACGAAATATTTAAAGAAAATGAATTGTATCATAGTTGACGATAATAAACTTGCCCGGACAGCGATAAAGCAGTTGATAGCACAGGTTGAATACCTTAACCTGAAGAAAGAATGTTCTAACTCAGTTGATGCTTTTAATTATATAAGCAAAGAAGCTGTTGATCTTGTTTTTTTGGATATAGAAATGCCCGGAATGACAGGTCTTGAATTGGTCAAAAATTTAAAGATAAGACCAATTATTATTTTGATTTCTTCAAAAGAAAATTACGCTATTGAAGCGTTTGAGCTCAATATGGCTGATTATATTGTAAAGCCGGTTAGCTTGTCTCGTTTTATGCTAGCCGTATCCCGGGCTAAAGAAATATTTGAGAGTAAGGACAAAAAACTGGAAATCGATGAAAAGTTAAAGGATTATATTTTTGTTCGTTCTAACTCTGTTCTTACAAAAATAAAGGTCAATTATATAACGTATATTCAAGCCCTTGGGGATTATGTGAATATTTTTAGTCCCGATAAACGATTTACAGTACATATTACACTAAGAGGCATGGAAGAAAAGTTGCCCTCTAGTAAGTTCTATCGATTACATCGTTCTTACCTTGTTGCTCTGGATCATATTGATGGAGTGGAAGAAGGAACTGCATACATTGGAAAACATCCGATTCCTATTGGTGAACAGTATAAAAAAGAATTGCTAAAAAAACTCAATCTAATTTAAAATTGCAAAGACCTGTTAGGAGACTTATTACCGTTTTTTGCGTTCAAAATAAAGTGATCTCAAAAGTATTATTTTGCAGTCATTCTGAACTCGTTCCCGAATCCGTTGATTGAAAAATCAGCAATTAAGAGATGCGAAAATAAATTCAGCAAGACGTTTTGGTTTTTTGAGAAGATAGATTAAGCAGAGTTCTAAAATAATATTCAAAATATCTGGAAAAATCTAATTCATTAATGAAAGATCTTTTTGGTTTTCGAGTTCCATAATAGTTTGAGTACATACGAGCTTGACCTTATCTATCAGGTCAGGTAATAAATTAAGGTGTATTTCTTTTTCTGAATATTCCTCCATTGAATCCAAAAGGCAATACATATCCTTCAAACCAAAAAATGAAAAGGCAGCTTTCATTTTATGGATCACTTCCCTAAGCATTTTCCAATCCTTATTTTTTAAGTGTTTTTCTAAATTGATGATAGCTATTGGAGTTTCCTTTAAATAAATTCCAATCATTTCTTTGATAAAACCTGTATCTCCATTTGAAATCTGCTTTAAATAAGTTAAATCAATTAGTTTATCAATGTTATTATATCCCATTTTTTTGTAAATTATGTTTTTTGGTTCATCTCTGAAAGGATGTTTTTTTTACAGACTGTGATTATTTTTTCATACAATACTTTTTCATCAAATGGTTTTGTGATATAATCATTCATGCCTGCGTTATAGCATTTTTCAGTTTCTCCGGTTATGGCATGGGCCGTTAAAGCTATTATCGGGATATCACGTTTGGTTGGGTTGGACAATTTTCTGATCTGACGTGTGGCTTCATACCCATCCATTTCAGGCATTTGTATATCCATTAGTACAATGTCGTAGGTAGTATTTTTTAATTTCTGCAGTGCAATTAATCCATTGTCGGCCACATCAACATTCCATTTCCAGTTTGTTAAAACTTTTTTTGCTAGGATCTGATTGAGACGATTATCCTCCACCAACAATATATTTAAGACTTCAATGTGTTCTAATTCACTTGTTTTTCCTGAAAACTCACTTTTCAATGCAAGTGATGGGAGTATTTTTTGGAATTTCAAATTGAAAATAAAGGAAGTACCTAAATTGATCGTACTTTTTACAGCGATGCTTCCTCCCTGCAGTTCCACTAATTGCTTCACAATTGTTAAGCCCAATCCTGTACCGCCATATTTTCTGTTGGTGTCGTTGGTCGCCTGCATGAAACCTTCGAAAACGCAGCCTAATTTATCCTCCGGGATTCCTATTCCGGTATCCTTCACAGAGAATTTTAATTCAATGTGTTCGTCATCTTCTGAAACAAAATCAGCATAAATTTTCACATCCCCTTTTTCTGTGAACTTAATAGCATTTCCAACCAGGTTTAAAAAGATCTGATTCAAGCGGGTCGGATCACCAATTAATTGTTCAGGAATTCTTTTGTCAATTTTTGTTGAAATCTTTATGTTCTTTTCCATGGATTTTGGTAAGATCAATTCGGTGAGCGTGGAAATGAGATGTTTCAGATCGAATTCTATTTGCTCGAATGTGATCTTTCCTGCTTCAATTTTCGAAAAATCAAGGATATCATTAATGATCACAATAAGATTTCTTCCGGAAGTTTTAACTGCATCAATGCATTGCTTTTGATCGGCTGTCAGTTCTGTTTTTAAAAGTAGATCTGTGAACCCAACAATTGCATTCATGGGAGTTCTTATTTCATGACTCATATTGGTAAGGAATTGTTCTTTTATATTGTTAATCCTTAGCAATTCTTCTTCTACCTGTTTTCTGTGGGTAATATCAGTGTCAATTGCGATGATTCTTTCTATTTCTCCTTTTTTATCTAACACTGGAGTGATAGTGGAAATGACCCAATATTTTTTTCCGTCTTTGGTAAGACATTCCCGTTCATATGAAATAGGTGTTTTACCAAAGGTATGTTGACTGAAATCTTTTCCTTTCTGGAAATTTACCTCCTTGATTATTTTAAAGAGTGATTTTTCATCGGGATTGATATCTTCTAATTTATAACCGCTAAGCTTAGTAAATCCTTCATTCACCCATTCAATTTCTCCATGTTTATTTGCTATAACAACTGAGTTGAAAGACTTGGTGGCAGCGATTGCCAGTAACTCTAATTCTTCTCCTTTCATTCTTTCTGTTACATCCTGAGAAGTACCAAACATGATAATTGGTTTTCCATTATTATCCTTGTTGACTTTTCCAATAGAATGGATCATTCTTATTTCATTGTTCGGACGTACAATTCGATGATAAAAATTGAAAGGGATTTGTGTTTTATAGGTTCCTAAAATCATTTTTTTTGTGAACTCCCGATCTTCCTGATGTACCTTTTCTAATAGCAATTCATAAGTTGCATCTGTTTCTTCATGAGTGAGTCCGTAAATTTCAAATAGCTCATCAGACAAAGTAAGCCCATTGGTACTCTTGTTCCATCCCCAGCTTCCAATGTGGGCAAGCTTTTGCGCGTGCGAAAGTTTGGTATTTTCTTTAATTAATTCGTCAGTATATTTCTGATTTATTTTTGTTTTTTCTGAAAGTTGCTTAAGCAGGGCGTTGCGCTCAATGCTGTAATTAATGGATCGTCTTAATTCTTTTCCTTGCATTTTCCCTTTCAGAAGAAAATCCTGAGCACCTGATTTAATTGCACTAAGGCCAATTGCTTCATCAATTTGTCCGGAAAGAATAATGATAGGAGTTTCAGGGACTTTTTTAAATACTCTTTTAAACGTATCTAAGCCATTGCTATCCGGCAATGTGAGATCAAGAAGAATTACGTTGAAAATTTTAGCAGATAAGAAATTTAAACCTGTTGATAAGCTATTTGCACAGGTGAGGGTGTAAGTGCCATCATCATAAGCGTCACCTAAATAAATATCGATTATCCTGGCATCGACAGTACTGTCTTCAATTAATAATATGTCGAATTTATCTACCATCAAAGATTAAACTTGTTGCTCAAATGTATGTTTGATATGAAAATAGGTCTTTTTTTTTCGTTAATAGGATATTTTCAATCGCTTAAAGCGATATTGAATAGTTGTTATAAGAATCTTGTTTTTTGATTTATTACTGCATTATAACATTGGGAATGAAATCATACTTTTTGGATACAAAATTAATTTCGTCAGCATTTCCGGTAGCATGGAAAAATGCAAGAGTTTATTCCTGATTCGGCTATAAGAAATGCCCGATTAACGAAATGTGAGAAGATCAGAAATTTAATTTAGGTAGATTTGGTTGAAAGAAAAATGAACTGAAATGGAAAATACGATCGAGAGCGCTTCGGCCTCCAATGATAATATAGAGAAAAAAATCAATGAGTATATAAAACGGATCACCTTAACAGATGCCTCTTTTGTAAATAAGGAAGAAGCAATAAAAAAGATTCGTTTAAACGAACTGTTTCAATTAAGCGAATCTCCGATGGATGAACTAGCCGGAGTTTGCATTGACGGGGTTCATTATTACGATTTCAAAAATATTCACTCCATAAATAACACTGGGATAGCCACTCTAATAGATATTTTGAAGTGTTTGCTGGAAAAGGGAGTTAAGGTTCAATTTGTTAATGTGAACGAAAAAATAAAGAATAAATTCAAATCTATGGGATTGGAGAACATCCTCAATTATTCTTAGTTATACTCCATGCAAAAACAATTTTACTTTGATAGGTTTGAAAGCAGGCGTCCTTATTCATCTATTCCAGATAATAAATACAGGACACTTTTATTTCAGTTCGCGGGTATTATTACCATTGCTTTAGGGTTTGCTTATTTAAATTGGCGCTGGAGGTTTTCACTCAATCCAGATGCACTTTGGTTTTCTATACCGTTGGTAACCGCAGAATCCTTAAGTTTTATAAGCACAATCATGATCGTGATCACTTTTTGGTCGAACAAAGATGCAGAAAAAGCACCTCCGGTACATTATCTTTCAGAAATAGAAGATATAGAAGATGCGCCTGACCGGCCTGTAAAAATTGATATTTTTATTGCATCCTATAATGAAGATGTGGAGTTGGTTCGTCTGAGTATCAGAGATGCAAAAAAAATGGCCTATCCTTTTTCTGATGTGAAGATCAAAATTTATGTATTGGATGATGGAAGAAGGGATGGAAGGGATTTGTCAAAAGAGAATATGAAAAAGGTTGCAGAAGAAGAGCAGGTGAATTATCTGATCAGGGAACACAATCAGGGATACAAGGCAGGCAATCTGAAAAACGCCCTTGAACATACGGATGGAGATCTGTTTGTCATTTTAGATGCAGATACCCGTGCATTTCCTGAATTTCTGATCCACACCACAGGATATTTTAAAAAGCGTACAGTGGCATGGGTTCAAACACCACAATGGTTTTATGATACCAGTGAACCGGAAAAATTAAGTTCGGTCATTACTTCGAAATTTAAGATCGTGAATAAAAAGATTAATGGGATCATTGATCTTGTATTTGGTAAGATAAAAGTGAATGAAGATATTTTTGGAAATGAGCCAAGGCTTTTTTATGATGTCATCTTACGGAGACGCAATTTTCATAATGCCGCTTTTTGTTGCGGAGCTGGTTCCATCCACCGTAGGGAAGCTGTCATGAGCCTGGCAGTGAAAAGTTTTGCCGAAGAAATTAAAAAAAAAGAATTAGAACTGGTTAAAAAAAATAAAAGCAATCCTGAAATAGCTAATCAAAAAAATTCCATTCTATTGGATCAGGAATTAATTCCATTTATGTTTCACGCTTCTGAAGATATTTACACTTCAATGATGTTACATTCAGATAAGTGGGAAAGTATTCACCATCCCGATGTGGAATGCAAAATGCTCTCCACACAGGACCTGGATAGCTGGATCAAGCAACATCAGCGATATGCAGAAGGATCCTTAGATATTGCTTTTAAAGATAATCCGGTCTTTAAAAAAGGGTTAACCTGGGGACAAAAGATCGCTTATACCAGTACCATCTGGTCGTATTTTGCACCCTTATGGATCTTGATCTTTTTGTTATGCCCGATTGTTTTCTTCTTCTCACTGACCCTCCCTGTAAAGGCCTATAGTTTCGATTTTTTTAAACACTTTCTTCCTTTCCAGATCATGAACACGATTACGATCACGTTGGGTTGCTGGGGAATTGCAACCAAAAGAGGAGATCAATATTATATTTCAAGTTTCTGGTACATGTTAATGGCTTTATTATCGGTTTTAAGTGGTAAAAAAGTGAAATTTAATGTTACCCAAAAGGATAAAAATTATTCAAACAGTATCCGTCATGTTTTACCGCATATGGCTCTTATCGGATTGAGTTTAATAGGAATTACCTATAATACGATGCTATTAATATCAGGGCATCATCCTTTGGCTTCAGGCTTTGTGGCAAATGCATTCTGGACTATATTCAATATTACCGCTTTGAGCATAATGATCAGAGCTGCCTATTGGAAACCCATGGAAGCATTCAATTAAAAATAAAAATCGCAGATGAAAAAATATAACTTTCTTTGGAAACCCATTTTTTATATTTTCAGTATTTTATTTGCTGCCTGGTTAGTGAATGAAATTGAAAAAATAAGTCCTTCTAACTTTGGAATGCAGAAATCTCCGAAAATTTTTGATGCAGGGAATAGTGATCATCAGAGCCGCAAACAATACCTGAAAAGTTTATTTGTCAATTACAGGGCTGGCCAACTTGACAGTGCAAAACTGGATGAAAAATTAACTTTGTTTTTAAACACTGTTGAAAATAGTTCTAATAAAAATTCACCATAAGCCGGCTACCATACCATCGTTTTAAGCATCCAATTATTCGCTTTTAACGAAAAGAAATAAAAATTGCTCAATGTGAAAATATCTTTGATTAAAATATTGCCCGCGATCATTCAAAAGATTAATATCTGTCTTACGAAAAATATTTTTACAGGATAACAATATAAAATACTAAAAATGAACTCTATTATAGTAGATGATGATAAAATGGCCCGGATTGCCCTCAAGCAATTAATTTCCAACTTTGAATTTCTTAATCTGAAGAAGGAGTGTTGTAATGCAATGGAGGCCTATAATTATCTAAAAAAGGAAACAATTGATTTGGTGTTTTTAAACGTTGAAATGCCCGGAATGAGTGGTATTGAGTTAATCAAAAACCTGGTGAGGCGTCCGATTATTGTATTGATCAGTTCAAATAAAGATTATGCGGTAGAGGCTTTTGAACTTTACGTGGCAGATTATATAGTTAGACCGGTAAGTCCTGAACGTTTTTCAAAAGCTGTTTCAAAGGTTAAAGATTTATTTGATATCAAGGATTTAATAATCCATGTTTATGAAAAGGAGGCAGATTTTATTTTTGTAAGATCCAATTCGAAACTTACCAGAATAAAAATAAATGACATTATTTTTATTCAGGCTATTGGAGATTCGGTCGATATTATTACAAAAGATAAATGCAATACAGTTAATTGCACCTTGGAAAATATGGAAGAAAAATTACCCGTAAATAAATTTTACAGACTCCATAGTTCTTTTTTAGTTTCAACAAGCTACATCGATAATGTGGAAGACAATGTTGCTTACCTCGGGCATCATGTGCTGCCAATAGAGGAACAATATAAAACCGAGGTGTATAAAAAGTTTAATCGTAATTGAAATATTGATAAATTTGGTGTTATTCATTTTTGATCCCTTTCTTACAAATCAATAACAATACACCCTTTAACGGACAGTTTATTATTTCAATGTCATTGAAAAAATTACAGATACGATCACGGCTGTTTTTATACTCCCGGTTTTTCCTATACTTTGTTACCCGGAAGGGAGCTAAACAAATAATGATTGAGAAGGGCTTTTCATTTTATCAGGTAAGATTTATAATTTGTAAGTATATTCTATTCCGGTAATGTAGAGTGTTTCAGGATTAGCAATGTTGAATTCTTTCTGGATCATATGATACAAACCCAGGCAATGGTGTTTATTGATCTTGTAATCAAAACCTCCCTGGTACCTCACACGGTGCCAGTCATGATCAAATCGTTGATTTCTTGGGTCATGGATCTGATATCTTAATTCGACTGAAAAATAAGGAGAAACGGGTTTGTGAAGATCATATTTCACCTGAAATTTGTTTCTTGAAAACCATTCGGGTATAAGACCTTTATCGCTTGAATACATGTTTTTTCCTTCTGCCTGTAAACGGTGTCGATAGGAAAGGTTCAAGTTCCAGAAGCTTTTTTTTACCGTGACATCCCATTGTATACGATGCCTCAAACTGAACATGTTATTGGACATGAATTTCTGACTGGGCCGGTATGCCAACGATGTTTTGAAATTTTTACTGATCTTATATTCCAACCCGACATTTGTGTAAAATAGGTTCAGACGTGTAAAATTTTCTCTTAGACGCATTTCTTCAGTAACAAAGAGAACAATTTTCTTGTTTATATCGCATTCAAAGGTTGCAGTGCTCCACAATCCTGCGTCAGGCGAGATCTGAGCCACTGATGAACATGTGTTGATTAAAAACACTAAAAATAATAACGATTTAGTTATACTCTTCATATTGAAAATAGAATTGAATAAAAAAACATATTACCGCTGAGCTTACTTTTTTTTATCATCAAAATAATGGACAGTTACAGTTGCTGTATCTTTCAGGAAATTGATACGATCAACACTAATTTTGTGAATATTTAATCCTGTCCTTTTTCTTAGATCCTCTAACAACATCAAACTGTTTTCAGGTCGGATAAGTTCAATGTTTTCATATTCTATTTTTTTTGTGTTTTCATTTTTGATGAACATGCCGCCATCCAAAGCATATGCAATAACAAGAATAATTCCATTGATGATACTTGTTTCAATAAAGGTTCCTTTATTTACTGCACTTATTAATCCCAATGCGATCACGGTAAATAAATAGGTCATGTCTTTCGTGGAAATATTTTCAGTTCGATATCTTAGTAAAGAAAATACTGCAAATAAACCGAATGCAGCGCCCATCGATAGATCAACTTTGTTGAGCAGGTAGGTAATAACGAAAATAATGATGTTAAAAAGAAAGAAAGTAAAGAAAAAATCTTTCTTATGGTAGATCGGATAATAGATCAAACGGATCAGGATAAGCATTGAGATAATGTCGATGAGCAGCCTTGAAAAAAAAGCCCCTGTGAGCTTATCAAGTCCGACAATAAAAAAATTCGCATCGCCCGTCTTTTTCTTTTTTTTCTTATCGTCTGACTGCGCATCTTGAGTATAGGTTTTCAAAGTGCTTACTGTTTCTTGTGCTTTTAGCTGATATGTGGGTAGTAATAGAAATAAAAAAACAACTATTTTCACTACTGAATTACAGGTTAGTTTCATTGCAGACTTTATTTAGAGTTAATAATTTTGGTTTAAATGCATTTTTTTTTATGCCATCGATAAGGGCAACAACACCAAAGCAATATTTACTGATGGATCCTTCACGAACGTGATTCATTTTCATCACATTGAGAAAAGGGGAGGATCCGATCTTTTCTTGTTTTACTTCGGCAATCACTAAATATTTATACGTTTGGGTTTGATTTTCCTTTTTAAATTCAAGGTCAAGATCTAATGTTAAACGTTCGGTACTGAGTTTATTAACCAACGTTATTCGCGAATAATTTACCCATAATTTTGGTTGCATATCTTCAGCTTGCAATGGGGTCTTTTCAATGATTAATTCTGTTGATTTTCCTTCGATCGCATTGTCAATAGCTTTTCGTTCGACTCGGCTTTTAATTGTTCTCCCTTTGCTGTTTTTATATTTTACTTCAAAAAAAACAAGATCTGAATCCACATACTTCCGATAACGTACCTTGTAACGGTTAATTCGACCATTATGATGAGCCAGGTAGAGTTTAAAATCTGCTGTGTCAAAGTAAAGTGTTTCGTACCGGTTTTGCTTTATTCCATTTACATCTAATATTTTGTAATGATCCTGAAGGCTTTTTAATATTAAAGGTAAGCGTGAATAATTGAAAACGAATTTTGTATCCGTTCTGTCAAGCAATTTTACACTATCCATCTCTGCAAGCGTGATAGGGTCAAATGAACGCAATATAGAGGAGAGATTGTTCTTCATGATCAGTAGAATTCGTATGTGTACGTTTTTATTGATTCCGGGGTATTGTCGGCTCCGAATGTTTCACGTTTAATTTTCAATCCTTTGGCATTATAGGTGTAATTAATTTTCTTTTTTATTTTTTCTTCACCATCATAATGGGTTTCTGTAATCTTTTCTCCCTTGCCATTATAGGTATATACCGTTTTTTTGATCACTTTATTGTTGCCGTCATATTCCACTTCTTCCGTTTTATCATCATTGGCATTGTATTTAAACGTAGTTTTTTTATTCACTACCACATCCTTTTGATTTTTTTCTGCTTCTTTTTTATTATATGTGGTTTCTTCTGTTTTATTTTTTTTATTATCATATTTGCATGTTGCTTTTTTGCGGATACTACCATCTTTATTAAAGTTTGTTTCTTCTAAAACTTTCCCGCTATTGTTGTAAAAAATGTATGATTCCTTATACGTGACCTGCTTCCCATTTTCATTCAATGTGACATTTTCTGTTATGGATTTTATTTTATTTTTCACGATCTCTTTTTTACCTTGAGCAAAACAAAAGGTTCCTGTTATGTAAATAATAAAAAATGAAAAGATGGATTTAATGTTCATGGGAATTATTTATTTTAAAATTACATTGATATCAGATACTTCTACGGTTTGCTTTTTTTTGGTTATGTCAACATTTTTTATAACAGGTAATAAAGGCGAATAAATGTTTACCTGAAAGCTATAATGACCTGTAGTATCCTGCGAATATGCATAAATTTTATACGATCCATTTCTCAGATATTTAAATTCATAACTTCCGTCATAAGTTGTTTTTTGATGATCGTCATAGGTCGATTGATCTCCGTAGATTATGTAAACATCAACATCGGGAGCGTAGGCAGAATCTTTTACCGCATAAAAAATTTTATCGTAATATTTAGCATACACTTTCCCTTTAATAAAGGATGTGCCACCTGAACCGGCCTCTTTTTTGCAAGACGAAATAAGAAGGATAAAGAGGCAAATTGAAAATAATTGTAAATGAATTGATTTCATGAGCGCATATGTTTTAATGATTAAAAAAAATTGTTAATTTAAGACTTGAATAAAGAATCTTATGATCCTGTCATGCCTGCAATAATTCCATCTTCAAAGTCAGTTCTTTCCTATATAAATGATGGGATCTTGAATCTTTCTATTTTAGCAGCTGACATAACCTGATTCGGTTGTATATTTTGAATGAGCTCTTTAATTGAGTTCAATCCTGTAATATAATCTTTGCCAAGATCAATAAATATCACACTCTGCGTTTGTTTTTAAGTAAAATGTTGTTGCATTCGGTTGCCCATACCGGCCATTGGTAATATTATTTTTATAAATTAATATTTAAATGTTTTCTTGAGATTATTTTCAGTTCAAACTTAGAATAAGATCTGCGTATCAAAATTGATATTCGATAAAAGGGGAATTCCAATAGCTAAAAAACGGTTATTTATGGGTATGAAATTTTATTGATCGCTAAATTAAAATTATTGAACAGTTGGGAAGAAATCCTTTTATTAAAGCATTTATAAATGGAGCAATATTCTAGTAATATTTTATGGCTATATAGATTAATCTTTAAGCTATTAAAATTCCCTTCTTACCGAATGTTGCTGTAATCAATATCAATCTCCTATAATTTCGCTTTCAACATTTATTAATAATCATATCCTATAAAATCGATAATTATGGAAAGAAGAAAAATTGAAAGTTTAAAGACGATTTCAATGAATATAAAAAAGTACATAATGTTATTTATTAGTTGTTTGCCTTTTGCAAATTCTATTTATAGCCAGACATGCTATGATAATTTCGAAGGGAAGAAGTCTTTATTTTATAAAGAAAAGTCGGGAGTGCTTGATACACTTGTAAAAAATCCTTCTCCTAATGATGTGGATAGCTCAAAGAGCTGTGCAATGTATGTTCGCAATGGTTCAAAATTATTCGATAATATTAAAATGTCACTTTCAGGGAAATTATATAATGTAGATTCGTATGCTACTTATCAGGGTATTCCTAAGCAAATTACAATGAAAATATATACCACTGCGCCTGTTGGAACACTTATAGAAATTCTTTTAGGAAGCAAGGCCCGTAACAATGAATATCCTGCAGGAACTAACAGTCAATACCAGGCATACACAACTGTGAGGAATGCCTGGGAAGAAGTGCAATTCAAATTTTCGCAGGTGCCACAAGGAAGCGAAACTTCTTTCACGGAGATCGATCAGGTTACTTTACTATTTAATCCCAATACATTAACTTCAGATACTTATTATTTTGATGATATTACCGGGCCACCTTTGAATGTGAATCAATTGGAGTCAGAGAGTCCCCAAAAAGATTTGCCTAAAGCCCCGCCAATGAAATCTCCTAAATAAAAAAGGAAAGTGTTTTATAAGTAAAATAGAAACATCTCATTCTAAAAGTTTTCTACCGGTTTGATATAAAATGACAATCAGTAATTAAATATACAAGCTACCTAATTCAAGAACCAAAAATTAAATGTATAGAAATGAAAAGTTTGCGTTTGGTTGGCCGGGAATTGATGCCAGATGGACTTCAGGGGCTAAAAGCGGAGTTGGAACTTCCCTCAATGCGGCCAGTAAGGTCTGGTATTCCCTTAGTCAGGGTATTTTAAATGAAGTGTATTATCCGCAGGTAGATCAGGCTTGCACCAAAGACCTTGGTTTGATAGTAACAGATGGAAAAAATTTTTTTTCAGAAGAAAAATTGCATACCTCGCATTATATTAAAACGATTGGTAAAGGGGTGCCCGGCTATCACCTTACCAATAGCTGCAATCTTCATCATTATCGTATTGAAAAAGAAATTATTTCTGATCCGAGCAGAGATACTGTAATACAAAGAATTCAATTTTTCCCTGCCAACCCTAAACGGAAAGATTTTAAATTATTCATGCTGCTTGCCCCACACCTCGGAAATATTGGTTCAGGTAATACTGCATGGGTAGGCGATTACAAAGGACTTCCCATGTTGTTTGCGCAACGGGGTGATGTTTCTTTAGCATTAGTATGTTCGGTTCCATGGAAAAGTGGCTCGGCAGGTTTTGTTGGGACATCTGATGGCTGGCAAGATTTGATGTTACATAAAGAGATGGCATGGAAATTTGAGCGTGCTGAAAATGGGAATGTGGCGTTGATTGGGGAATTTGATCTCGAAGAAATAAAAGGAAATAGTTTTGTGGTCGCCCTTGGTTTTGGTAGGAATCCCCAGGAAGCAGGGCAACTTGCAAGGGCAAGTATTTTTGAGAGCTTTGAAAGCTGTAAAACTAAATTTATTAAAGAGTGGGAAGATTGGCAAAAAAAACTTTTCAATTTTGAGAAAAATAAAAAGGATTATTCTCCGAAATATTTTAATATCAGTGCAACAATGTTAAAGTCGCATGAGTCCAAACGTCATCCCGGAGCATTAATAGCCAGCCTTTCCATTCCATGGGGATACAGCAGAGGAGACGATGATCTAGGTGGATATCATTTAGTTTGGCCAAGAGACATGGTTCAAACGGCCGGTGGATTATTGGCAGCGAAAGCTTTCGATGATGCAAGAAGAGTATTGAATTACCTGATGGTCACCCAAGAAGAAGATGGTCATTGGACACAAAATATGTGGTTAGATGGTGCACCATATTGGAACGGTATTCAAATGGATCAGACAGCATTACCGATTATGTTGGTGGATCTTGTGAATCGGGAAGTGGATTTATCGGAAGGAGATATCAAACATTTTTGGCCGATGATCAAAAAAGCGGCCGGTTACCTTGTCATGAATGGGCCAATCACCGCGCAAGATCGTTGGGAAGAAAATGCCGGGTATTCTACTTTTACATTAGCGGTTGAAATTGCAGCACTTCTCATTGCAGCAGAATATGCTGAAAAAAATAATGAACCTCAGGTAGCTTTATATCTCAGGCAAAATGCAGATGCATGGAATTCCAGTATCGAAAGATGGACCTATATTACCGGATCTGATCTGGCAAAATTTGTTGGTGTAGATGGTTATTACGTACGCATAAATTCGAAAGAACAATTTGATAATGAAAATAGTGGCAATGAATTGGTGGCGATCTCTAACAAACCTAAAGGGGAAAATATTTGTCCTATCAATGAAATGGTTAGTCCGGATGCATTGGCATTAGTGCGTTTTGGATTACGTGCCGCTGATGACAAACGAATACTAAATACAATAAAAGTCATTGACGCCACTTTGAAGTTTGACAATGCTTTAGGTCCGGTTTGGTACAGATATAATGGGGATGGTTATGGCGAACATATTGATGGGAGTCCTTTTAATGGAACAGGAATAGGAAGGCCTTGGCCCTTGTTGACCGGTGAGCGTGCCCATTATGAAATCGCTGCAGGAAATTTTAAATATGCTGAAGAATTATTAAAAACATTTGAAAATTATGCAAATGAATGCGGTTTATTTCCTGAACAGATCTGGGATGCAGCTGATATTCCGGAGCATAATCTTTTTACAGGTAAACCATCAGGAGCTGCGATGCCTTTAGTTTGGGCTCATTCGGAATACATAAAATTATGCAGGTCCTTGAAATCAAAGAAAATATTTGATATGCCCCATCAAACAAGAAATCGATATATAACTGAAAAAATGGTTTCTAACATTGTGATCTGGAATTTTAAAACCCAATATAAATATATTCCCAAAGGAAAGATTTTACGTGTTGAATGCTTGTCTTCAGCAACTATTCAATGGTCTATCGATAATTGGGTCACAGTGAAGGAAGTAGAGACGTTAAATTCAGGATTAGGGGTTCACTTTGCAGATCTGGATACTTCAAATTTAGACTATGAACAGCAAATTAATTATGCATTTTATTGGCATGATTCCAAAATATGGGAAAGCAAAAAATACATGCTATCAATTGAAAAAAATAAGTCAACAAAGAACAAACTGGAAAAAAAAGTAAGGAAACATGCTGATCACGATAAGATAAAAGTTTTTCTCCCTTCTTAAATTAGATTCTTTTAAGTACAAGAAGTAATAAACATAAATTAAAAAAAAAAAAATTACGAAAATGAAGGTACTGGTTGTAGATGACGATCAATTGACTCTTCAAGCGATAGGACATTGTCTTAATCAAGAGGGTTATTATATTTCTTTATCTGAAGATGTTACAAAAGCATTACATGTTCTTGAGAATGAAAAGATAGATCTTATCATAAGCGATATTATGATGCCGCATATATCTGGTCTGGGATTCTTAAGTGTGTTAAAGGAGTTTTATTTCGGAAAGATTCCCGTGATCCTTATATCTTCATTAGATAAAGAAGATGTAATAGCCAATTCGCATAGCTTAGGTGCCGATAAATTTTTAACCAAGCCCATTGATATGAAAGAACTTTTGCAATGTGTTAATACGATCCTGAAATGATCGGTTTTTTGCCTTCAAATTACATTTACTAAAAAGGTACTTGCTTTCTTATTTGCCTTTTCGGATATTATATATGCTCATTCTACCGAAAATGAAAATTAAGGAAAATCTGGATGAAATATATTTACTGAAATTAATGGATTATTAACCTTAGAGGCAATGATAAAATAACTCCATTTCTTTCTCACGTTAATGTGTGATATTTGGATCCCGAATATTTAAATAAACAATCAATCATAATTTCGTTTCTGGCTACATTATATCCTCATTCAACGAAAGTCAATAAAAAACAGTGGTTTATCAAAATACATTTGTATTCAATTTAGATCATTTATTAATGAAATTTTAGACCAAATACCTAAACCATGAAAAATTATTTTTTAGTTAATAGTCATTATCTGATAGAAACAAAAAAAAGGGATAGTTCATTAAAAAGAGACACCAAGAGCCTATGTTTTCATAATTTCTTGGTGTCTTTTTGGTTTCGTCAGCTGTAAGGCTTTCGTTATCAATCCCTTTAATGACGACAAGGCTTCATTTATGAGCTATTGGGATAATGTTCCTGGCTATTTTAAATGCCCTTTTATCTAAGTTTAAAATATGCACATATCCGGGAATTTATATTTGTACAACTTAATTATTTACTCTTGTTAAAAATAAAAACATGAAAAAGCTATACTTATTTTTATTGTTTTCTTTATCGATTATTATAAACCTTCAGGGGCAAGTTTTTGATTGGGCTAAACGCGAAGGATTATATGGCTATGATTATGGTTATGGGATTGTAACCGACAATTTTGGAAATGTATATACTGCCGGAAAGTATGAAGAGAACGCTAATTTCAGCGGAACAATTATACCTTGCTCGGGTAATCATGATATTTACCTTGCTAAATATTCTCCGGGAGGAGCATTAAGTTGGATAAGGACAGGCGGAGGAACATTGGGCGATTATGCTCAAGCTATGTGCACAGATGGTACTAACTATGTTTACGTTGCCGGAGAAATAGAAGGAACAGGGCTTATTACTTTTCCCGGATCTTCGATCACATTAAATTGTGTAGGGGATAATGATGTTTTCCTGTTGAAATATGATCTTGCCGGAAATTTGTTGTGGGCAAGAAGTGAAGGAACCTGGTATAACGAAAAAGCTCAGGGTGTGACACTCGATAATGATGGGAATGTGTATATAACCGGAAAATTTACAGATACAACAAGATTTGGTGGTACACTTATTCCGGGGGCAGGGTTTAAAGATATGTTCATCGCTAAATATGATACAAACGGGAATTTATTATGGATGAAACATGAGGGTGGTCCGGGAAGGGAAGAGGGTATTTCCGTAAAATGCGATGCTGTCGGAAACGCCTACGTATGTGGTATGTATTCTGATGGAGCAGTTTTTGGTGGCAACACCTATTCAACTGTATTAACACCATCCGGACATTATTATGATGCATATTTAGCAAAATATTCTCCAAACGGAACTTTGCTTTGGCTCAAATCTTTTGGTGGTGATTATGATGATGTGGCCTGGTCATTAACAGCGGATAACAACGGAAAAATTTACATTGCAGGTGAATTTAACGCTTACGCCACATTTGATAGTTTTTACCTGACATCAATGGGAAAAGCAGATATTTTTGTGGCAGCATTGGATCCCGTTACAGAAAATTTTCAATGGATATCACAGGCTGGTGGCCCATTGCTAGACCGCGTGAGAGGAATAGGAACAGATGGAACAAATTTATTTATCACCGGACAATATGGTGGTACTGCAGCATTTGGACTCAATTCGATCACTGCTGCTGATAGCTCAGATGTGTTTATTGCAGGGATGGGTAATTCCGGGAATTTCAATTGGGCCATGACCGTTTCGGGGCCGGCCGATTCTTTTGAACCACTCGGTTATGAATCAGGAAACGGTGTTACAGCCTTGCCAAGCGGTGAAGTGTATGCAACCGGAGCAATTCTCGATGGAGGTGTTTTCGGATCTACAGCCTATCCTAAATATTCCCAAACAGATATTTTTATTGCAAAAATTTTGCAAGTAGGTACCAATATTCCGGAAGTGAATGGAGCAGGAGATTTTCTTATCTACCCAAATCCGGGTAATGGTATTTTTTCATTGGATGTTCGCAAGCTGAGCGACCAAAAATTAGAAGTAACGATTCAGAATTGTTGGGGACAAATTGTTGATAAGAGAATGAACAACCCAAACTCTGTATTGAAGTTAGATCTTTCTGCTCAGCAAAAAGGATTTTATTTTGTCGAAATAAAAACACAGGATGAAAGAATATATCGTGAAAAAATTATTCTTCAATAGATTTGATTGAGTTAATTGATCGTGTTCGTATTTACATAATTATTCTTAGCGATTGTTTAAGCTGATCGAAAATACATTTTAATGAAGTGCAAAAATACTCTCATCCGCTTGTATATTATTTATACAGGGATGAAGGTCTCATCTGGCTACTGGAGAAAGTTTGTAAGTAAATTAGTTGTTCTTAAAATGGAATTTTTAAAAATTAAAAAGTTTACCATGAAAAAAAATAACACAAAAAAAATGTTCCCCATTTTTATTGCTTTACAAAGCTTTGCATTTTTATCTAATGGGCAGATAACCACATTTCAAAAAATTTATCCGACTGCAACTGTGCAGAATCAATATGCAAAGGATGTTCTACCGACTCCTGATGGAGGCTATATGATGGTTTCGGCAACAGAAACAAGCATTGTGAATGACCTGGACATTATGATCGTAAAAACAGATAGTTTTGGCAACATCATCTGGACGAAAACGTATGGCGGCTCAAAACCGGATGTTCCCAATGGAATGCTGGAGACAGCTGATGGAAACTACTTTGTGGTTGGATATAAAACAAGTGCCGGTGGAGAGATCGACAATTATTTACTGAAGCTAAAACCAAACGGAGATACACTCTTTACAAAAGTATTTGGTGGCTATGGAAATGAGGAGGCCAAAGAAATTGTTGCCACAGCGGATGGAAATTATGTAATTGTAGGTGCTTCTAACAGTGTTAACTACGCTGACAATAATTTTGAACTTATTAAGATAGATCCTTTCGGTAATGTTATTTGGACAAAATATTATGGAGGCCCGAACTATGAAGCAGCAAGGTCTGTGAAATTATGTTCTGATGGAGGATTTATCCTGGCGGGAAAAACGAAGCTTACTACAACAAGCAATGCAAGTATTTTTCTTGTTAAAACAAATTCTTCTGGTGATACTCTCTGGTCGAAAACATATGGTGGGCCTAATTCATATGAAGCTAAATCTATTCTTGCAAATGCAGATGGAACATACACATTTTGCGCGGACGATAGTTCCTACACGAACGATTCTGATGTTCTGGTAATGAACGTAAGTGCTACCGGATTTATCAATTGGACCAAATCGTTTGGCGGAACGGATAAAGATATTTGCAAGATGATCAATCCAACTTTTGATGGAGGATATATTGTTGCAGCCATTAGTAGAAGTTTTGGCTGGATAAACCCGGATATGTGGCTGTTGAAATTGGATGCGTCAGGAAATACGCAATGGACAAGTCATTTTGGTGGTCAGTACCATGAACATTGTTATGCTGCAAGACAAACTGCAGATGGTGGTTATATAGCTGCCGGACAATCCAGAAGTTATTCTGTTAACATACAAATGATGTTAGTGAAACTTGATTCTCTCGGAAAGATAAATCCTCTTGGTAATGAAGAGTTTGCTTCAAAGAACATGATCCTGAATGTTTATCCCAATCCAACGGATGGAGTGGTAAATATTGATCTGAGTGAGTACTCTAACTCTCCAACTATTATTAAGGTTAATAATTCACTGGGACAAGTTTTGTATTCCGAGGTCATTGATCAGATGAGTGGAACAAAAAACAAAGTGATCGACTTAAAATATGAGCAACCCGGAATTTATTTTGTAACAGTACAATCTGCCAATAACCTTACTACCAAAAAATTGGTGTTGAAGTGAACTTAAATGACTAAAAAAAGAGAGGCTGTCTCAAAAGACTAAAAAGTCGAGGTTGTCTCAAAAGTATCATTTGCTTGTCGGTTCGAGCGGAGTCGAGAACTAGACATATTGATTACAAAGACTTCTCGACTTCGCTAGAGGTGACATTCGGTTCCCAAGGATATCATAGGTGTGGACACAAAACCTTTTGATAAAAATACTTTTATTCCGTGGCTCACCAGAATTTTACATGTTGCTTCAGAAAATAATTCTCCACCGAAACAGGTATCATGTCCGATAGCTACTTTTGGGTGTTTGTAATTGGTCAGTAACCATTGTGCCGTGGCTTCAGCCACTCTTGCTACATTATCAACCTAAAGTCTTTTGCAATTAAACACGCCATCCATCTGTTCCAAATTTTATTGTTGTCATAGAATTAAGTTTTAGTTTTTTAATGAGAAAATATTTTTTATTTAATGGTCAATAAGCGTAACTTATTAGCTTTTCAATCTTTTATTTTTGATGAATAAGCAGCTTATCTTTATCAAATGTTAAGATTTTTTTTTGGAAGATATGTTTTCTGCCAATACTTTTAATTCAACCCACTCCGTTGGCGGTAAATCCTGAGCAATTAGCGATTTTTTTGATTTGTATTTTATATATCCTTTTGCAGTTATTCGTTCGCTATTGATACCTTTTTTGATCAGATATTCAGCAACAGCCTCTGCTCTTTGTTGAGAAATTGTGGCATTGGATCTCATGTTTTCTTTAGAGATCATGTAGTCGGATATTTCAACTTCAAGACTAGGATTGGCATTTAACAATTGAAAAAGATTCTCCAATTCTACATTTGAAATTAATAACAGATCGGCTTTAGCCGTATCAAAAAAAATATTATTTAAGATGACTTTTGCACCCACTTGCATGGAGGTTAACAGAATTTTATTCGTTTTTTTTAAGTAATCGTTTTTATTACTAGTATCAATATTCTCAGATTGAAATAAGTATCCATCCGCCTGATAAGTAATGTTTTTGTTTTTTCCGGGCGGAAGCAGAAATGAGAACTGACCGGTTTGACTATTAGAGTTGTAAAAGTTCACTATATCTTTTGTTTCATTATCAGTTACGGTGATCTTTATACATTTCATGGCTTCACCGGAAGGGTCAAGGATCCTCCCCTTCAGCACTCTTAAAGGAACGTTTTTCTTATACTGGAAAATAAAAATGTGATCATCTTTTTCATCAGCATCTCCTGTATTTACTGAAGAAGAATTATTGTTTTTAGTTTCGGCTGTTAAAGGAGAAGAACTATTATCTTCTGTTTTATTAGCAGGGTATCCAACATTGATTGGCATGGACCAGGTTTCATTGTCGGACAATGAGCTTGTATATATATCAAAATTCTCTTTCCCTTTTTGTCGGTTTGAACTAAAGTATAAGGTACTTCCATCCGGAAGAATATAAGGAGCCTGCTCATCATAAGCAGTATTGATTGCAGCACCTAAATTTTTTGCTTTGGACCATTCCCCATTCGGTAATTTTTCACATTTGTAAATATCCTGTCCTCCATAACTGCCTTTCCGGTCACTTGTGAAGTAAAGCCAGTGGCCATCTGCTGAAATGCATTCGTTAGGTTCCCATCCTTTTTCATTTACTATCTTATTTAATTTTTCGGGTATCGTCCAATGATTACCTTTTAGTCTGGTGATATACAAATTACCATCGCCTTTCGTAGCCTTATATGTTAAAAGAACCTGGCTGTCTTCGGAAATTGCAACAGTAGCTTCTTTTTCAGGTTGATGAAGGCTGTCTTGTGATTCAATTGCAGAGCTTACATCTGACAGCCTTTTATTTAAACCGGCACGAGCAGGATCTTTTTTATCTTTAGAAAACGGGATATTCATATTTTCAAAAAACATTTCTTCTTCATTGTTATCTTCCCATTTAATTTCGGGTTTCTGAAAATTAAAGATCAAAGAAGATTTATCTGATGGCAAAACAGAGGAATAATTGACCAGGGTCGGTTTAGCATTCTTAACGAAGGTTTCAATTGTAAAACTCACAGGAGAAACAGTAAATTCTTTTAAAACGGCTTCAATTTTTGTTAATTCTGTTTTTAGTTTTAAACCTTCTGCAGCAGAAGGTTCATTGTCTTTGATTTCAAGAAAGATTTTTTCGAATGCATCATGGCATTCATTTATTTTTTCAAAATTGTAGGAAAAGTGGGAAACGCCTAAAAAAAATTGTGCAATGATCAGATTATCAGATTGGGTTTTCACGCCATTTGAATAATAGGAGTTGGTTGGCGAAAATGCTCTGTGCAAAAAATGAATTGCTTTCGTTTTCTGTGACCTGGAATGTAAATAACAAATACCAATTTTAAAATTTAAGTTGGCTTTTGGAGAATCTTGTTTTAACAAATTCATGTAATGAGTCAAGGCCGCTGCAAATCGTTCATTGTTTAATAAAATTTCTGCCTCCGCAAATTCTTTATTTTTATCCTGCCCAAATATGCGTAGAGTATTCATAAATAAAGCAAAAAGGAAAATCGCAAATGGTCTCATTTTTTCTATTATAGAATTACTTGAAATCAATAATACGTGTATTCATCATTCTTTATAATGTTCTTGCTGGATCCATATGATAGTTAGCCAGATCTATGATCGGAGAGGCTATTATCTTACCCAATTCCATGGAATAGGAATTGGCAACGTCTTTTACAACATCCTTAAAAATATACCCCACGGAACCGACACAATTAAAACTCTGTTTTTCAAAATTTGGATATTTGCTCACTAAGTTTTTAAAAAAATCTTTAAAAGAGTCGCTCACAATTTGTTTAATATGTGCATGCTCTTTGTGCTCATGAGCAAATTTGCAAAAGCCTGCTAAAAATCGATTAGGGGCTGGTTCATTATATAAGCAATCAAATATATTTTTGTTGCTTAATTTATAAGTAAGCATAAATTTATTGTGTAACTCCAGTGGCAGATAACCTCTCATGTAATCATTCACGATTTTTTTTCCGATATAGCTGCCGCTACCTTCATCACCAAGAATATAACCTAATGAATCTATATTTTTTTCAATTTCAATTCCATTATAAATACCGGTATTTGATCCCGTACCTATTATTGCTGCAAAACCACTTTTGTTACCAAGCAAGGCTCTGGCAGCACCTAAAAGGTCATGTTCCACAGCTACTTTCGAATATGGAAAGCATTTGGATAATGCTTTATGTACGATTATTTTTTTTTCAGGAGTAGAACAACCCGCCCCATAAAAATATACGGTTTTCACTTTTGTTTCACCAATTTGAGGTAGAAGTGTTGTTACTAAGGAATCGTAAATGCTTTCAGAATCAATAAAGTAAGGGTTAAGGCCTATGGTATTATAACGGGTTTGGTTTTTATCCTTACCTACTAATATCCAATCAGTTTTAGTGGAGCCACTATCAGCTATTAAGATCATTTCTTTTTTTTTAAGAGTGAAACATTTTTATTTTTCATGAATAACATATCATACACAACGACAATAATTTAAGGCACAATAATTTTTTTTACAAGTATTTTTTGTTCAATGGAAATCTTTATAAAATAAGTATCAGATGTTACCGTGTGTGATTCAAATAATAAAAAACTAACAATATTTATTTTCATAAAATATTTATTTTTACTGATAATGTTTTTTTAATTCAAAACCAATCTGTTTTTTGTTGTTGGTTTCCTTGTTAGATCGCTATCAGTTCTAAGAGGACGATCTGCTAATTTTAATTTTTTTAAATTTTTGCGTTGCTCTTTTACTGT
>Ga0156174_1077_pt1 | contig 148615 bp, 123 predicted proteins | sample RifCSPlowO2_12_FD_107827 | JGI IMG/M metagenome (GOLD analysis project Ga0156174, IMG submission 107827) | Bacteroidetes bacterium RIFCSPLOWO2_12_FULL_35_15
TCATCTACCTGTTCGAGGTTTCGCACGCCTCCTTCCGGATCTGGCCAGGCTTTCCAATCATCAAATCGTTGGTTTAAGATTTCGGATTGTTCACCGGCAGGTAAGTTTGAAATAGAAACAAGTAATTCATCCAATTGTTTATACTTGAATTTTTTTCCTTTCGGCCCTCCGAATTGATCCGCATAACCATCGGTGTATAAATAAAGAGTATCTCCTTTATCAACTTCTATTGTTCGTAATGTAAATGGTGCTGCCCTTTCTCCTTTGCCAACAGGCATTTTGTCGGCACCCAGTGAAATCAGATTTCCATTTTTTATTATTGCTGGAGAGTTGTTGGCGGCTGCGTAGGTAATAGTAGATTTTGGATGTTGGATATTAGATGTTTGAGTTTCTATTTTAATTAAAATACAATCCATACCATCTTGTCCGCCATCCATATTTTCGATCAATCTTTTTCGAACATGGTTTAATATTTCATGAGGTTCTAAAATATTTTTTTCATTCACTGCTTCATTTAAAAAGGAGATGTTCAGCAAGCTCATGAATGCTCCAGGCACACCATGACCTGTTGAATCGCAAGCGGCAATATAAAACCTTTTTATTTTTTCTTCTTTGTTGACTGTTGACTGCCAACTTTTTTCCGTTGCCCAATAAAAATCTCCGCTAACAATATCTTTAGGTTTAAATAAAACAAAGTAATTACTGTCAGTTCGAGTATCCGCCCCTTTGGCGGATGTATCGAGAACGGCTTCGGAATGTTCATTTCTCGATACTCCTCCTTTGTCGGAACTCGAAATGACATTCCCATTTAAATTATCGTCTAATAATTGTTTATTGGCAAGTAATGTATATTGAATACGTTTTGCATACGTGATGCTATCAACCATTTCTTTTTGGTGTTCTTCAACAATTAATTTTTGATGTTCAACCATTTCCTTTTGTTGTGAAATTTCATCTCGCTGGATCTCTATTACTCTTTTTGCTTTTTTGCTTTGCTGTAATCCTCTGAAAATTACTACAGCAATTATTCCTATTGCGATCGCTAACGCTGCCAGGAACCAAAAGAAAATTTGTTGACGTTTTTTATCGGCTAAAGCAACTGCATCTTTTTTATCCTGTTCTGCTTTGGTGGCTAATTCTTTCTTTTCAAAGTCATAGGTCATCTGGCTTTGGATTGTTTTTTTTCGGGTTTCTTCATTATCAATACTATCACGATAAAGGATATATTGTTTATGGTTTTCATATGCTCCCCGATAGTTTCCCCTTGCGCTATCTAGATCTGTTAATATATCATATGAAGTTTTAATAAGCAGTTTCTCTCCTATTTCTAATGCCAATTCTTTTGCCTTAATAAGACATTTCCCGGCTTCTTCATATTTCTTTTGATTTGCATAAACTTCGCCTATATTAATATAAGACATTGCAACTCCATATTTGTCACCTATAGCTTCTCTAATTTCCAAAGAAGCAAAATATTTTTCTAAGGCTTCGGGGTAATTATTTTGATTGCTATATATTAGTCCGATATTATTGTACGAATCTGCAATGCCTTTTTTGTCGTCTAGTGTTTCTCTTATTTTTAAAGCAGCATTATAATTTTTTAAGGCTTCAGAATAATTGTTTTGCTCGTTGTAAACACTACCGATATTATTGTAAGAAACAGCAATACCATTTTTGTCATCTATGGCTATTCTTATTTTCAAAGAAGCAAAATAGTTTTTTAAGGCTTCCTGATAATTTCTTTGAAAATTATATATACTACCAATATTATTATACGAACCGGCAATGCCTTTTTGATCACCTAGGGCTTCATCAATTTTCAAAGAAGCAAAATATTTTTTTAATGCTTCAGGATAATCACCCTGACTTTTGTATATCAGTCCGATATTATTGTAAGAAGCTGAAATCCCTTTTTTGTCGCCAATAGTCTCTTTTATTTCTAAAGAAGCAATTTGATTTTTTAAAGCTTCAGAGTAATTGCTTTGGTCGTGGTATATAATACCAATATTATTAAATGTTCGTGCTTTGTACTTTTTAGAAGTGAATCGAACCCGATTATCTTTTGTTTCATTAATGATAAGATCTGCCAGCTCTAAGGCTTGTTTTCCATACTTTAATCCATCCTCATAATTACCAATGGTTTCACATTCATCGCTTATATTATAAAGATGAATAAGTTTATTGGTATCCGCTTTTTCGGTTTTTATAATAACTAAAAGAGAATCAATTTTACTTTGCTGAGAGGAGCATTTGAAAGCAAAAAAAACAAAAATTAAAGTTGTAAAGAGGTGATGTCTTTTCATAAAACTAATTTACAATTAAATTCATTGTAAACTATTCAGATAGCTAATTTCTTGTTGTAAACCATTTTCTTAATTTCCAGAGGTTACAGTCCAAGAAAATCTATTGTTTTTCCAACAGCAATTTCAGAATGAGTAGGAAGTATTCCCTCAAATGGATGCTTTGCCCCAAAAGTATGTCCGGCACCTTCAATCAAAACCAATTCAGAATGTTTACACCAATTATGAAGCTCCTTTGCTTCTTCAAAAGAAACAGCCTCATCTTTGGTTCCATGAATAATTAAAAATGGGTTAATTACTTTTTTTGCAGCTTCAATGATATCCAATCGTTTGATATTCTTTAGTAAATTTTCATAAAACTGATAATACAAAGGCATTTGTTGGCTGGTACGTGTATTCAAGCTAAATAAAACACCTTTCTCTTTCCATTCTTTCAGATCATATTCTTGTATACGTTCTATAAAATCACTAACAGCAGCCCATGTAACAATTTTATTTACTCTTTTATCTTCAGAAGCTTTTAATATGGTGATCCCTCCTCCTCTGCTATGTCCCAGTAAATTCAATTGTTTTAGGTCAATTTCATTGGCAAGGATCTCAGTGCTTACTACCCAATCAATCACATTTCCAAGGTCATTCAATTCGATAGAATAATTATTATTTCCGAACGCCTCCAGATCGTAAAAATCAACCGGATGTTCTTTAGTTGTTCCGTTATATGAAAAATTAAATTTCACAAAAACAAAATTTGCTTCTGCAAAAGTCCTGGCTAACAGATCAAAATGTCCCCAATCTTTGAATCCTTTGAAACCATGAGAAAAAATAATGATCGGCTTAGGAATAGTATTTGGTTTGAAATATATATCCAACGAAATGTCCTTCTGCTGACTTCCTTTGATAACCCAATTTTTAATTACTTGCATGTTCAATTTTATTTTCACAAATATAATGAATACAATTTTTTTAGATTAATGATTTTTTACCTGAACTTTTCCATTATTAAATTCGTAATTTCGAAACTTAGATTGATTTTTTTATTCTACTCAAAGATGAATTACTTCCCAATAAAATATGATGAGCCTTTATTTCGCCCACCCAGCGAAGCAAATTCGTTGATCCTGCAAGTTACTTTTGGTTGCACCTGGAACAAATGTTCGTTTTGTGAAATGTATACATCTAAAAACTTCAGAGCAAAAGAAGAAGAAGAGGTTCTCCGGGAAATAAACGGAGTAGCCCAATTACAACCCGATATTCGTAAAGTGTTTTTAGCTGATGGAAATCCAATGGCACTTTCAACAAAACGTTTGCTAAAAATACTCTTGGCTATTAAAGAAGCTTTTCCTAAAGTACGTAGCATATCAACCTATTCTTTACCATCCAATTTAATTTCAAAATCAGCGGAGGAATTAAAAGAACTGAAAGAAGCAGGATTAAAATTGGTTTATGTTGGCATTGAATCAGGAGATGATGAAGTACTGAAGATGATCAACAAAGGGGAAACTTTTGCCAGTACCGCTGAAGGACTTTTAAAAGCAAAAGAAGCAGGAATAAAACTTTCAGTAATTATTTTAAATGGTGTTGCAGGAAATAATTATAGCAAACAACATGCAATTAATTCTGCCAGATTACTCAATCTTATACAACCGGAATTTGCTTCCGTATTGGTTCTTAGTTTTCCTTTTGGAATAGAACGGTATAAACAAAAATTTAATGGTGAATATGTTCCAATGACAATTCCTGAGCTATTACTGGAGATGAAAAAATTTATTTCTACTACTGAATTGGCAAGTACGATTTTCAGAAGTAATCATGCTTCCAACTATCTTGTATTGAGTGGTATTTTGGGTCGTGATAAATCACAGTTTCTGGAACATATTAATTTTGCAATAAACAATCCAAAAATTGCCAGACTGAGAGCAGAATGGCAGCGCGGCTTATAGATTAAGAAACATATTCATCAAGCTGATTACATTGCGTTGAGCAAACATTTTTTTGTTTTTGGATTTTTTATAAAACTTGAAAAATAATTAATTACAAATCACCGGCATTATTCCTGTATGATTCATAAACGTAAAGTAATTTTAAAAAATCAAAATCAATTTTATGGAATTACGTTACAAAATGCGTCTAATTCATATAACAAATAAAAAGCAAGAATTAATATATTTTAATCTGTTAAATTAAAATCCAATTTTTCAATAATTATATCAATTTACCAATATGAAAAAAATTCTGCCCTTGTTTCTTCTTATTGCATTTCATGCAACAGGGAAGGAGATCGAACTCAAAACAACTATTACTGAAATCACTGTTTTTCAAAGTGGTGCACAGGTGAAACGTATTGGTAGCACTACCATTCCTGCCGGTGAATATGAGATACTTATCCATGATGCTACTTCACTTCTCAAGAAAGAAAGTATTCAGGTAAAAGGAGAAGGCAACTTTACGATTCTCTCTGTCAATCACCAGGTAAACCTCAATGATCAGAAACAAGACAAAGTAAAATGGGCCGAACTGGAAACCAAAGAAAAAGAGTTGAAAAGAAAAATGGAAGATCTATCTGTAAAGATAGAAGTGCTTCGTACAGAAGAATCAATAGTATATAATCTTCAAAAAGTAAGTACCACAACAGAAGGTATTACTGTAGAACAAGTGGCAAGGGCACAAGAACTATTAAAAATAAAACTAGCCCTTATTAAAAATGAAAAGCTTACTACAAGCCGACAAATGAAAGAGCTGTATGATGAACATCAAAAAATTACTCAGCAATTAAGTGTCCTGAAAACTCCTAAAAAAAATGTGACATACGAAATCGTGGTAAAAGTATTGGCAAAAGCAGAAACAAAAGCCGATTTTTCATTGAGTTATATTGTTCCAAATGCACGCTGGTACCCTACTTATGACCTTCGTGTAAAAACAGTTGCCGAACCAATGGTAATAGAATACAAAGCAAATGTTACTCAGCAAACAGGAGAAGACTGGAACAATGTAAAACTGAAACTTTCAACCGGTGATCCATCACAATCATCACAAAAGCCTAAAATAGAAACCTGGTGGCTCAACCTCAATCAGTCATATGTTCAGCCAAAACAACAATCCAATTATTACCGCTATACAGATGCGAAATTCACAAAAGTAAAAGGAACAGTGATGGATAAAAAGACCGGTGAAGCGCTTCCATTCTGCTCTATTATGGTGGATGGAACTAATATTGGAACAAATACCGATCTGGATGGAAATTTCAAATTGATACTTCCGGAAAATGCGAACAATTTAAAAGTTTCGTATGTAGGATATAATCAGCAAATAGTACCGATCAATAGCGATGAAATGAACATTTATCTGGAAGGAAGCCTGGAGTTGAAAGAAGTTGAAATAACTACTCAGTCTTATGATAAAGGTATTTCAGGAATGTTATCTACGACACCAGGCGTAAGAGGTGCCCGCTCAGATAAAAGCAAATCCCAAGCAAACCAGGTTACTGCAACACCTGCATTAAATATTGTGAGTACAGAATTTTCAATAGATGAGAAATACACCATCATCTCTGATCCAAAAAATATAACCGTTTCCATACAATCGATACAATCAAATGTAAAATATCAATATTACTGCGCTCCTCGCTTAGACAAAGATGTTTTCTTAACCGCACAAATGATAAACTGGGAACAATACAACCTACTTGAAGGGCAGGCAAACGTTTTTTTCGAAGGAACTTTTATAGGAAGTACATTACTGGATTCGCGTTACCTGACAGATACACTGGAAATTTCACTTGGTCGCGATAAAAGTGTAAAAGTTGAACGCAAAAAATCAAAAGATTATAATAAGCATAGCATATTCGGAAATGAAAACATCGCTTACCGAGAATGGGATATTGCAGTAAGAAATGGGAAGCAACAAAATATTGACATTATTGTGGAAGATCAATTTCCTATCTCTGGCGATAGTAAAATAGATGTGAAACAAGAAGAGAAAAGCGGTGGTAAACTGGATGAAAAAACAGGAATTGTTACCTGGCAATATCAAATGGAACCTAGCGGAATAAAAACAATGCAATTAAAATATACAGCAAAATATCCAAAAGGAACTTTCATCGGCTTGGATTGAGGGAGATGTGAGGTGTGAGATATGAGATTTGGGATGTGAGATTTGGGATTTGGGATTTGGGATGTGAGATTTGAGATTATAAAAAATAAAAATACAGAAAATAAAAAAATAAAAAATATGAGAACATTTTCTCTTTTACTGGTTCTGATCGCATTTAAAATAGATGCAAAAGATATTGACTTAAAAACAATCATCAAGGAAGTAACAGTATTTCAAAGTGGGGCACTGGTAAAACGTACAGGCTCCACAAAAATACCTTCCGGTGAATCTCAAATAATAATTTCGGATGCAACTTCTTTATTAAAAAAAGAAAGTATCCAGGTAAAAGGCGAAGGAAGTTTTACCATCCTTTCGGTAAATCACCAGGTGAAAATGAACGATGTGGAGAATGAAAAAACTAAATGGGCGGAACTTGAATCAAAACGAAAAAGTTTAATGCAACAAATGGAAGACCTGAGTGTGAAGATACAGGTACTGAATTCCGAGGAAGCCGCGATCATGAACCTGAAAGATATTTCCACCACCACAAAAGGCGTTACTGTGGAACAAATTGCGAAAGCACAAGAGTTGGTTCGTTTAAAACTGACAGAAATAAAAACAGAAAAATTAAAGAATTCCAGATTGATTCTTGATCTTTTTGAGGAACATAAAATTATAAGCCAACATTTAGTGGCGCTTAAAACCCCTAAACAAAATGTACATTATGAAATTGTGATAAAAATTTCAGCCAAAACAGAAACGAATGCAGATCTTACTGTAAGTTATATTGTTCCAAATGCGCATTGGTACCCTAGTTATGATTTGCGTGTAAAAAATGTTTCGGAACCAATGACAATTGATTATAAAGCAATTGTTTCGCAGGAAAGTGGTGAAGATTGGAATAACATCAAACTAAAATTATCGACTGGAGACCCTTCGCAATCCTCTGAAAAACCAAAGGTTGAAGCCTGGTGGTTGTATCTGAATCAAAATTATGTTCAACCCCGCAAACAAAATAATTTTTATCGTTATACCGATGCACGTTTTACTCATGTAAAGGGAATAATAATTAACGAAGAAACAGGTGCACCTATTCCCTGGTGCAACATACTGGTTGCAGGAACAAATGTTGGTGCAACTGCTGATGTAGCAGGAAATTTTTCATTGATGCTTCCGGAAAATGCAAAGCAACTTTATGTTTATTCAATTGGTTATGGTGCACAACATGTAAATATCTCTGAGAAATATCTTACCATAAAGCTTCAAAAACAAAACATGACAGTGAATGGGACAGTGAAAACTGATTATGAAAAAGAATTAATGTCGGTTCAATCGCCTATGTTCAACACTGATTACGAAGGAAGTCTTTCAATACTTGACGTTCCGGCAGATGGAACATATGATGAAAGGTGGATAAACCAAGAAAGAATTCCGACTTCCGCTGATGCTATTGCCGGAGCCTATTCGTATAATTATAACTCGATGAATGCAGATGCAAAATCATCTTCAACAGTTACCAGAGAAGAATATCAGAAAATGGCGACAAAAAATGTGCAAGCAATCCAGGTTGTCGTCACCAAAACATTAAACATTGTTAGTACTGAATTTTCTATTGATGAAAAATATACAATTCCATCTGATCCTAAAAAAATTACAGTATCGATACAGAGCATTCAAACCAATGCAAAGTATCAATATTATTGTGCCCCACGTTTGGATAAAGATGTATTTATTACAGCACAACTGGTTAATTGGGAACAATACAATTTATTAGAAGGGCAAGCCAATGTGTTTTTTGAAGGAACATTTATCGGCAATACATTTTTTGACACCAGATACCTGGTTGACACCTTGGAAATTTCATTGGGTCGAGATAAAGGAATTAAAGTGGAACGTAAAAAATCAAAAGATTATAATAAACGACAGGTTGTTGGCAACGACAATATCGCTTACCGCGACTGGGATATAACTATCCGCAATGCAAAACAACAAGCAATTGATATTATCATTGAAGATCAGTTTCCAGTTTCAGCCGACAGCAAAGTAATAATTACACAAGAAGAAAAAAGCGATGGTCAATTAAATGAAACAACAGGGATTGTCACTTGGCCATTTAAACTCGACCCTTCAGCTACAAAAAAATTGCAACTAAAATATAAAGTTAAATATCCCAAAGAAGATTTTATAGGATTGGATTAATTAAGGCTGGATCTCTTTTTCTATAAAATTCCTTTTGGAATGATCTTCATAGGTGCTAGTTTTAAATTTTTCTTTAAACCGGCTTCTGAATCAGGATTAAATTTGAATGTTGTTTCCCAACAATTTTCAGGTTTTAATTCTTCTTCCATTCCTTTTAAAACTTCCTTGCTTATTTTTTCAGAATAAATGATACTTACACATTCTGTATTCAAATTTGCACTGCGAGGGTCCAGATTAAATGTTCCGATCACTGTAATTTCTTCATCTATCACCATCGATTTTGCATGTAATCCAAAAACAGGTGTGTAATTTACTTTTTTCTGCAAGGCTCCTGTCATAATTTTATACCGAACCTCAGCATCAGGCTTATATTCAAAGATCCTCACCCCTGTCATCAAAAGTAATTCCCGATCTCGCTGATAACCACTAAAAGCTTCTAAATTATCTGTTGAAGCAAGACTATTTGTCATTATTTTAACATCCACACCACGGGCAACAGCCTCCTGAAAAAGTTTCTTTCCCAGTTCAGTAGTAATTAAATATGGCGATTGAATCATGATCGATCTTTTTGCCTTCTTCACTAAATTTATTAATGCGGTTGTAGAAATGCCTCCTCCCTCCAAGCCCTGTTTTCCATCATTTTTTCCAGGCATATCGCTTACAAATTGAATACTATCAACCCACTGCAATCTTCCTGATCTTTGTATCTCCTCAAATGCTATCGGTACATTTTTTATTTTTTCACGAACTTGTGGCCAAAAATTATTCGAATCACAAGCATATTGATGAAGCGATTCAAACCTGTTCGGATCATTAAAATTAAATTTAGAGGTATCAACCAATTCTGTTACCGGTAGGCTTATAGGACTATCCCAAAACTCTTCAAACGATTGTTGCACATCTTTTGTTACTCCACCAATCAGCAAAACATCTCTATCACGAAAATTATACTCATGGTCATAATCAAAATATTCATCAGCTATATTGCGGCCTCCGGTGATAACAATTTTGCCATCCACGGTAAATGTTTTATTATGCATCCGTTGATTTATTCCAATAAAATTATTTTTAAGACTATTTATTTTATCGAAAATATTTTTTCCAACATTAGTAGAAGGATTATAAATTTTTATAGAAATGTTTTTATGAGAATCCATGGTCAGTAATTTATTTTCATCCGCCTCCACCATAACATCATCAACCAAAATTCGAACTTTCACACCTCTGTCGGCAGCACGTACCAAGTAATCAGCAGCAATCAATCCTACATTATCAGCAGAAAAAATAAAATATTGAATATCGATCGTTTTCTCAGCATTTTCGCATAACCATGCTCTGGCAACCATTGACCCATCGCCATCCTCTAAAGTATATACTCCTGTTTTATGTTGCATAATTTCTGCAAGAGAATCAAGTTTTTTTGATAATCCCATAGCTGTATCACAATGAATGGAAGAACAAAAATCAGGAACACTATTTAATTCCTTTTTTTTCTCTGTAGAACAGGAAAAGAGCAACACCACTTGAAAGAATAATAAGAAAATCTTTTTCATTAAATTTTATTTATAAGCAAGACCTCGTTCAAATTTTAGCAGAACATTCTATTTTATGCACTTTGTCATTTCGAACATTCTGTGTTGAAGCAGACGTATCGTGAAATCTTTTTACTTAATTAAAAGTATGCTTATAAAAAAAAGATTCCTTCGCTAAGGTCAGGAATGACATCCTTCATACCGTTAAATTATTTTAAGAATTTTTAACAGATTCTAAAAATAAGAAATTCCTTTGGCTAATCACTTTTTGATATTTATCAAAAGTATTTCTCTAATAACATTCGACTTTTGAAAAAAAATTCAACCCATGAAAAAGTTAATAAATGTACAGGAAAAAGTTAAGATGCTTTTATTTTTAGTATTAATAGGTTGCTTCAGCATGACCTTTTTAAAACCAATTGCACAAAACATAAGCTACCATTTATTTGCTGATACCAGAAATCTTTTTTCTGTCCCGCATTTCTGGAACGTTTTATCGAACTTACCTTTTTTAGTTATTGGATCTTGCGGGATGTTTTATAGTTTGTATAAAATGAAGGCTTTGATCAGATTAAATCTCCAAGTCAATTATTTCATTTTCTTTACAGGAATATTTTTAACAGGGATTGGTTCCGCTTACTATCATATAGCTCCTGATAATTCAACATTAGTATGGGACAGATTGCCAATGACAATTTCGTTCATGTCCTTTTTCTCTATCATTATTGGAGAGTTTGTTAGCCAAAAGAATCCACGTCTGATTTTATTCTCACTTTTAACCATAGGCATCATCTCTGTAGTTTATTGGTATATCACTGAACAAAAAGGGTGTGGTGATTTACGGTTATATATTGCTGTTCAATTTTTACCACTACTCCTTATTCCAATTATCTTATTATTGTTTAAACAAAAAGATCAGAATACAACATATATATGGTTTGTATTGCTGACATATATCTCAGCAAAAGTTTCTGAAACATATGATCATGAAATTTATCATGCTTTAAAATTTATCAGCGGACATTCTATCAAACATTTTTTTGCTGCTTTTGCGCCTTTGATATTTCTATATAGTATTTCTAAATTCAAAAATAATTAGAGCCTGTTTAAATTTTTTTAGAAATATTTACTGATTGTTTCAAGTAAGTCAATATTGAGCCAAGTATCGAAAAATCTTTTACTCGTTTGTAAGTACATTATTTAATATAAAGATTCCTCCGCGGAGTTTATACTGAGCAAAGTTGAAGTAGTCAGGAATGGCTTTCTTAATACTCTCAAATTTCTTAATAAATTTACACCGCAAAATAATCCCGGATAAAACAATAATTGTTTTATCCGGGATTTTCAAACAATCCATTTAACTAACTTGACTGTTCATTATTTTCTATTTTTTTCTCGTCAATAACTGAACTTGAATGGCAATCACGAATATTTTTTTGAACTGCAATTGCTCCAAATAATGCAAGGGTGAACGACATGGCATAAAAACCCTTTTCACTCAATAATAATGACGCGTTCCATAATCCAATAACGAGTAATAAAATGGAAAGCAATGTGGAGAACCAGCTGATCCCATAATAAATAGAAGTAACAGGAATTCCCTCCAGCTGATCCCGCACAGCTTTTTGTAATGATACTGCTGAAAACAAGCCATACATTAAAACGGTAAAATAATACCCTTTTTCATTTAATTGCATTTCTGCATTCCACAATCCAATATTGTAAGAAATTGCTCCGGTGAATAATGCTACCCAGGAGGCAGCAATAAACGCATTTGATGGTCTTATCATAATTTTGGTTTTAGATTACGACACAAAATTATTAAGGATCTGTCAGTAAATTTTTGACAATTATCAAAAAAGAAATTGTTTCCGGAAAAATTATATTTCAGCTCTTATCCTGCTTAATGTTTCCTGAGTGATTCCTAAGTAAGAGGCAATTTGGCCTAAGGAAGTTCTTTGTAATAAGGAAGATTTTGATAAAACAAAATTCTGATACCGTTCTTTAGCTGTCTTAAATTGAATACTCAATAAACGTTCTTCCAGTTTTATATAATAGGTTTCAGTAATTATTCTTCCTAATCGTTCCGTTTCCGGAAATTTTATGTATAAATTTTGCAAGCTGGAGTATGGTAATTGGGTGAGAATACAATCCTCCAGCGACTGAATAGTTTCAAATGAAGGTTTAATTGCAACAAATGAATAAAAACAAGTACCAAATTCGCCCTCTTGAGCAAACCAATTTGTTATTTCTTTTCCTTCTTCTAAATAATAACCACGCAACAAACCTTTTTCAACGAAATAAATATCATTACATCGATGTCCAATATTGATAATAGATTGATTTTTTGAAACTGTGATCTGTTTTGTAACTGAATTTAATTCTGTTTGCAGAGAATCAGAGACAGAAATAATGGAGGATAAATGTGACAGAAAAGACATACGCTTAATAATTTTTTTTGGAAGATAAATAAATTTTTGAGGCTAACAAAATGTCAAGCTATAGAAACGCACCAACAAGATGATTGAGCCTCGGTGATGTTTTTACTAATTTGAAAAAAGCTCTTAATTTTTAAACTTCTTATTTTCTTCGCTTATTGTAATATAAATAAAAACCTTCTTGATCATTTATATCCCGACCTTGAAAAAATCAATAAAAAAATTATACGAAATATTTCCTAATCGCAAATTGCAATTACATTTTAATTCCAATTATTAACATATCATCCACTTGCTCGAGGTTTCCTTTCCAGTCAGTAAAATTAGTTTCCAGTTTTTTCTGCTGTTCATTCATTTTATCATTTGAAACAGAAAGCAATAATTCATTTAGTGCTTTGTATTTAAATTTCTTTCCTTTTGGTCCTCCAAATTGATCCGCATAACCGTCAGTATATAAATATAAAACATCATTTTTTTGTATATCAATTGTTTGCAGTGTAAAGCTTTCTGTTTTTTCTCCTTTGCCAACAGGCATTTTATCTTTCGGCAGTTCAATTATTTTATTTCCCCTGATCAAAATAGGTTCATTATTAGCTGCGGCATAAGTACACTGCATCCCAATGCCTTCTGCATTTGAAAGAGATGCATTCTCAATCAAAGGCAGCTTTTCGATACAAAGTAGTATAGCATCCATACCGTCTTTTTGTCCTTCATTTCCTATGCTATCTATTAAACGTTTCCGTACGTAATTTAAGATATTATTTGGTTCAGTGATATTATTTTCTTTGATCGCTTCGCTCAAAAATCCAATATTGAGTAAACTCATAAATGCTCCCGGAACACCGTGTCCGGTGCTATCACAAACCGCCAGGTAAAATCTGTTATTATGCTCAGTGGCCCAATAAAAATCACCACTTACAATATCTTTGGGCTTAAACAAAACAAAATATTCGGAAATATTATTTCTTAGTAAATCGTCATGTGCCAATAATGCGTATTGAATTCTCTTTGCATAATTGATACTATCTGTGATCTCTTTTTTTTGTTCTTCTAACATATGATTTTTGAACTCTATAGAATTTTTCTGAAGAGCAAGTAACATACTAAAGGCTTTAATTTTACGATAAGCGAAGAATGCCCCAATAATTATGATAACGAATAATGCAATTATTCCAACTAAATAATTCCGGGTCGTTTTATGTTTATCAATTTCTTTATTTTTTAATTCGTTATCCAATTGAAGCAATTCGTTATCTTTTTCTTTTTTCTCTGTATCATACTTAGTTTGGAGTTCCGAAATTTGATTCGTGATATCGGTATTATACAAACTATCTTTAAATTGATTGTAATCTTTTAAATATAAATAGGCATTTTCATAATCCTTTTTTTTATAAAAAAATGCGGAAAGTAATTCTGAGATTTCCATCTTATCCATTTTGATATTGAATTTCTTTTCTAACTCAATCACTTTTTCCACATACTTAAATGCTTCATCCGGTTTATTACTTCCCATCATAGCAACCGCCATATTGCCATAAACACTCAACTCTAATCGTTGATCATTGATTTTTTTGTTAGCCAAAAGAGCCTTATCGAAATACTCGATTGCTTTCGTATATTGTTTTTTTTCATTATACAAAATACCTATACTGTTTAACGAATAAGCCATTGAATAGATATCATTAATAGATTCTGCAAGCTGTAAAGATTTAGTTGAAAATATCAATGCACTATCCGGGATCTTTAAATATTGGTATGCAGTGGCCATTCCGTCATAAGTGTATATAAGTGATTGCACATCATTGCATTCCTTATTCACTTTCTCAGCCTTTTTAAAATAATAGAACGACTTACGATATAATTTTAGTCCGGTATAAATAAAGCCGATATTATTTATCCCAATATAGGTGCCTTCTTTTATCCCCAGTTCAGCTTCTTTCTTCAGACCTTTTTCAAGAAATTCCAAACCTTTTTTATAATCTCCACGTGCATAATCAATACTGCCAATATTATTAAGTGCTTTTAAGACTCCAATATTATCTTTAACATTTTCCCTGATCGCCAGGCTCTTTTCGAAATAATATAAGGCAGAGTCATATTCAGAATTGGCATAAAAGACACAGCCGTATGTATTATACAAAGCTCCAATCCCCTCCTGATAATTTAATTGCCTTGCTTCCGTCAACGTTTTATGATATAGTTGTAAGGATTTATCCTTGTCACCCGCATTATAGTATGACCTGATCAATTCGGCCTTAGCTGTAATAATAGCTTTATTGTCATTGGAAGTGGTTACAACTCTCTCTAAGGAGTCAACTAAAGGATCAGCATCTTGAGAAAAACAGATCGATTGGATAATTATAAAAGCAGGAATAAGAAGATTGGAAATGCGGCTTTTTTTCATAAATCTAATTTACTATTTAATTCTATTTGAATAATACCAATTCTAAATATATTATTGTCCTAAAATAGCCCTGCACAATTCTCGACTCCGCTCGAAATGACACCAGCGATGCTATTTCAAGCATTCTGCGTTGAAGCAGACATATCGAGAAACGATCGAAGGAATTTAAATTGGACTATTTTATAATGGTAAATGGTATTATTATTATTTTGTTACCTATTAAAAAAAATGCCGCTCTAAAAGAACGGCATTCCAATTAAAGTTTAAAACTGTTAGCTATTTAACATCACCGGCATTACCAACATTAAAATATCTTCTGCAACGTTTTCTTTTTCGGTAGGTAATAAAATTCCTGCACGGTTTGGTGCACTCATTTCGAGGTTAACATTTTCGCAATTCAAATTGCTTAACATTTCCGCCAAAAATTTAGAGTTGAAACCAATTTCCATATCCTCACCACCATACTGGCAAGTCAAACGCTCACTAGCTTCGTTAGCAAAATCAAGATCTTCGGCAGAAATACTTAATTCACTTCCTGCAATTTTCAAACGAACCTGATGTGTTGTTTTATTTGAAAATATAGAAACACGTCTGATAGAACTTAAAAAAGCTACACGGTCAACAGTAAGTTTATTTGGATTTTCTTTTGGAATAACTGCTTCATAATTAGGATATTTTCCATCAATTAACCGGCAGATCAAATTGGTATTTTCAAAAGAGAAAAATGCATTGGTATTATTGTATTCGATCTTCACATTCCCACTTACTCCCGGTAAAATATTTTTCAATAAGTTCAAAGGTTTTTTGGGAATGATAAAGGCCGCTGCTGATGCAGCTTTTGCATCTGTTCTGCGGTAACGTACCAATTTATGTGCATCCGTGGCAACAAATGTGATGCTATCTGTTGCCAACTGACAAAACACACCTGACATTACCGGACGAAGTTCATCGTTACCTGTTGCAAAAATGGTTTTGTTTATTGCGGAAGAAATTACGCTTGCATCGATATCCAATGAAGCTGTGGATTCCAAACTTGGCAATGTTGGAAACTCCTCACCATTATGTCCTGTAAGTTTATATTTACCATAATCTGAAATAATTTCAATTCCAAACTTTTTTGAGTCGATACTAAATGTCAAAGGCTGATCAGCAAATGTTTTCAATGTATCTAACAATAGTTTAGCAGGCACAGCAATACTTCCGGTATCTTTCGATTCAATCGCCAAAAGAGTGGTCATTGTTGTTTCAAGATCGGAAGCAGAGATCTTCAGTTGGTTTTTATCTATTTCGAATAAAAAATTATCCAAAATAGGTAGTGCATTGTTAGAATTAAGCACACCGCTAACAGCTTGTAATTGTTTTAATAATGAGGTACTGGAAACAATAAATTTCATAGTATAATGTATTTAAATTTTTTTGTCTTTTTAAATTTTAGTAAGCAAATATAAGGTATTTACATAAAAATAAATTTATTGCAGCGTTTTTATTTCAAGAACTTTTAAACAAAAAAGATCTCCAATATAAATTTGCCTTGCAGGGACTAAATTTCTTATGTTTTTGGCTTATTTATGGGCTTTTCAGACTTAGGGAGCGCTTCGGTTGATTTCTTTTGAAAATAAGCTGCCGGAGGCATTAACTTCCCAAAAATATAATATTGGACTATAACGAAATCCTTTCCATTGTCAAGTAAAGCATCCATACGCTCCTGATCGAACTTAATAACTTCACCTTTCTCATTAAACTCTCCTTCTCTTTTGGGTTTACGCGCAAAAAATCTGACTTTATTCGCTTTCCCACTATTATCAGTAACAGTAAGAATATTAATAGGCTGCGACTTTATTACAGAATCAATTTGAGTCTGATCAATATCTGCTTCGAAACTTTCGAAATTTATTTGTTGAAAATAGGATAAATATTGCTTTACCGACAAAGGATCAATATTATTTACAATTTGATTACCCGCCAGCATTTTTACTTCATAATCATTATTCCCTTTAACAGACAGCTCATAACCTAACTCGGGATTAGCAGGCAACTCCATTTTTACCGATCTTATTTCACTCGGCACATACCGATATACAGTACGATCTCGCCATCCATTTTCATCCGTAAAGTAGCGTGTAGTTAAATACCCTTCGAAGCCGGGTATGTAGGTAATAAAAGGCTTTGCAGACGCCTGCATAGTTTCAAGATCGATCAGTATCATGTAGGTACCTGTTTGATCATGAGTTTCGGTTCCAACATAATAGGCTTTTGTAAGTTTATCATTTTGGTATATCTCGCATTTGATCGCCTTTGCAGCTAAACGCTTTATTACATTATCCACCGCATTTTTTCCGATCGGTTCTTTGATATCTATTTTTTTTATGGTGTACAAAAGGGTTTGCACCACATCCATACGGGCATTGTATTTCCCGTTAACGGTCCACAAACCTGCCGATTTACGTTCCAATGTTATGGTATGTCCATTTTTATCGGCTAAAAATATTTTGTTAATTGATGCGGTATCAGAAACAGCAAAATCCCGTAAGGTTTCTTTAATAGTACCCTTTTTATTATTGATAATAAACCAAAAAGAAAGTGACCCTAAAAGGATAACAAGTATGGCTGCTATGCTGTTTTTTTTCATTTTTTTAATAATTACAGATTAAAAATTCACAGATTCAAAGTGCCTGCAATCTTCTGTTATATTTAAGTTTACAACTTTCCAAATTAAACTATCTCGTATATCTTCTTTTTCGAATTCTGTCGTTTATAATTCCAAAGAATAAAATAATAAATAAAGGTAATAGGGTATTTATTAATTGCCACTTTACGCGTTCGTTCTTCAATTTTTTCTTATCCAACAAACGCAATGTTAACTCACGTGAACGAACACTTATTAAACCCGAATCATCACATAAGTAATTAATACAGTTCAAAATAAAATTTTTGTTCCCGTAGGTTCGATTGGTATATTTATCGAATCCAAGAGGAAAAGCTTTTCCTGTTGAATATTGATAATCATTTTGTATGATATCCCCATCAGAAATAATGATCATTTTGTTGTTGACACCTTGATCTTTAAAGCCAATGGCACTATCATTGACAATATTAGGAGCCATACGATTTTTAAAAACCGATTCGAATTCTCCTTCTAAAAGAACTGCAACAGGCTGATATGAATCCATGAACTGTGTTTCATCGGGTTGCATATTTACCATTCGCAGGTCAATACGAACAGGAGAATTGATAATCTTTGAATATTTTGATGTGCGCAATAAAATAGTTTTTTTAATTCCTTGTGCTGCCACTGTATCAATACTTGAAACATAATCAAATTTAATCAGGTCCAGATTTTTTACGATAGGATGATTTCCTGTTGGAGTAATTAATGGCGACAATATCCAAGGCATTAATTCCAACCGCGCTTGCTGACCACGTAATGCTTTATTAATAGGAATAGCAGAGGCCTGCATATCAAATACCAAATTAGGATTCAAGCGTACTCCATATTTAAAAAACATATCTTCCAGTTTCAGATCGTAAGGCACAGCCAATGTTCCGCCATTTTTACGCAAACTATCAATACTGGTATAGAGGGGATCTATCGCCCAAAGTATTTTACCGCCTTTCATTACAAACTGATCAATAATAAACTTGTCCTTCTCTGTAAAAGCAGAATCCGGTTTAGCTATAATTAAAGCACTTAATCCACTTAAGCCCTTTAATTGTTCATTAATTTTTACACGTTTTATTTTATAGAATTTCCCTAACGACTCTGAAATATCTTTAACAGAAAGTGTATCCAGTTCATCATGTCCGTCAAGGAAACCAATAGTAGGTCTAACTGCAATACTTAAGTTACGGATACAACTGGCAAACTCATACTCGAGCGCCTGAACAGAATTATTCAGTTGTGCTTCGGGGGCTTCTCCTAATTGTGTTTTTAATAATTGCCATGGCATTTCCCGACCTTTATAGGAGACAATTGCTCCCGGCCAAACAAGTTGTTGGGTAGTACCACTTTCAGTTTTGTCTTCTACATTGAAAGGCTGTAAGCCCTTATTGAAAAGCTGTTTATAAACTTCATTCTGTTGTTTTTTATCAGGATTTGCAGATGGGTTGATAAATTCATACTCTATATTCTCATTAGAATAGGCGCGAAACTCATCCAGCATTTCTTTTGTTGAAGTACGTAATTGTTTGAACCCGGCATTTAGTTCATCGCCATCTAAATATACTTTTACATAAACCACATCATTCAGATCGCCTAATAAATTTTTAGTAGCATCAGATAAGGTGTAACGTTTTTCAGAGGTAAGATCGAAACGATGAAATACAAACGAGCCCACAAAATTTAGCAATATCACAATGATGATAGCCAAACCTAATGCTGTTAAATCCCGTTTTTTATTTCTTTTATTCATATGCTACGAATTACGCCCTTCGACACACTCAGGGTGACACGAATTACGAATCTATGTGTGATAAAAAATCGTTGCCCTTGTTTAAATTTTTTTTAGTTTCCTCTCAAATCTTCCCTATTTCACCCAATCTCCAAATCCGCTTTTTCTTCCTTCCTTAATTCTCTATTTCAAAAATTCTAAAATTCTCTATTTCCCTTTTACCATTTCCTACTCTCCAAAACGGTGCGTGTTCCGAAAATAAACAGAACAATCAAACTCGCAAAATAAATAACATCACGTGTATCAATCACACCACGGCTCATAGACACATAATGACTATTGATGCCCAATGCAAGAATGATATTATCAATTTTTCCAAACAAGGCAAAAGAACTTAAAAAATCGAAACCGGTATAGATCATAAAACTGAGGAATACCGCCAAAATAAATGATACTACCTGGTTATCTGTTATCGCTGAAGCAAAAATTCCAATAGAAACAAAAGCTGCTCCTAAAAATAATAATCCGATATAAGAACCCCACATTCCTCCGGTATCAATATTACCAATAGGATTACCTAAACGGTGAATGGAGTAATAATAGATCAACGTGGGCAACAAGGAAAATAAAACCAAAACGAATCCTGCAAAATATTTTGCAAGAATTATTTGCAGATCTGTTAATGGGCGAGTCAATAATAATTCGATAGTACCGGCTTTTTTCTCATCGGCAAACGAACGCATGGTAATAGCCGGGATCAAAAATAAAAACACCCAGGGAGCAATAATGAAGAGTGGTTCGATAGTAGCATAACCATTATCCAGCACATTTGAATCACTTTTCCAAACCCACATCGACAAACTTATCACCAACAAAAAAACAATGATGGTAATATATCCGATCAGGGAACTTAAAAAACTACGTATTTCCTTTTTTAATAATGTGTACATAAATAGGTTGCAAAAATACTATTTAAAACTTAAGGTGGGGATGTTTTTTATAGAGCGAAAATACAAATTTTTGCATGAGGATTCGGCAATTATTCTAATTTTACATGTCATTAATTTGTTAATAAGTGTTAAGTAAAAAAATGAAAGTTTTAAAATTTGGAGGAACCTCTGTAGGTTCAGCAGAACGTATGCATGCGCTGGTTCATTTAATTAATGAGGACGCTGTAAAAATTATTGTCTTATCCGCCATGAGTGGCACCACAAATAGTTTAGTTGAAATTGCTACTGTTTTATATGCAAAGCAAAATCAGATAGCCCGGCAATTGATTGATGAGCTGGAAAATAAATATAAGGAGGTTATAAAACAACTTTATAAAACTGAAACCTCTTTAAACAAAGGAAAAGAATTACTCGATTCGCATTTTAATTATTTACGTTCCTTCACCATGGATCTGTTTACCGTGAATGAAGAGCGTGCTATACTTGCTCAAGGCGAATTGCTTTCTACTGCCCTGTTTCATTTTTATTTAGAAGAAATTGAAATCGATTCGGTTCTACTTCCTGCCTTAAATTTTATGCGGATTGATGAAAATGAAGAACCTGATCTAAAATATATTGAAGCAAACATTCAGGCAGAACTGGCAAAATATCCAAACACAAAATTATTTATTACTCAAGGCTACATTTGCAGAAATGCGTTTGGTGAAATTGATAATTTAAAACGTGGCGGAAGTGATTATACCGCTACTATTATCGGTGCAGCCATACGATCGGAGGAGATCCAGATCTGGACGGATATTGATGGCATGCACAATAATGACCCGCGTATTGTAGATAAAACACATCCTATTGCTGAATTATCATTTGACGAAGCAGCCGAGTTAGCTTATTTTGGGGCAAAAATTCTACATCCTACCTGTATTCTTCCTGCACAACTGCGTAACATTCCTGTACGTTTGTTAAATACCATGCAACCCGCTGCAAAAGGAACATTGATCAGTTCAAAAACCACAGGAGACAGTATTAAAGCGGTTGCAGCAAAAGATGGAATCACCGCTATCAAAATAAAATCCGGACGAATGTTATTGGCCTATGGTTTTTTACGTGCCGTGTTTGAAATTTTTGAACGTTATAAAACACCTATCGACATGATCACCACTTCTGAAGTAGCGGTTTCATTAACGATCGACAACACTAAAAATTTAGATGCCATAAAAAAAGAATTAGAAGAATTTTGCAGTATTGAAGTTGATTCAGACTTAACAATTGTTTGTATTGTAGGAAGTTTCACAGCAGAAAAACAAGGGTATGCCTTGCGAATTTTTGATGCATTAAAAAACATTCCGATCCGAATGATCTCGTATGGTGGAAGCGAAAATAATATTTCTATTCTTGTGGACACAAAATTAAAAAAAGATGCGCTGGTGGCCTTGAATAAAGGATTGTTCTAAAAACATCTCCCCTTAATCCCCTCTCCACAAGAGAGGGGGCGTTAATTAAAAAAAATAATTATAAAAATTGCACAAAAAAATATATTTCAAATGTCATTTCGAGCAAAAAGAGAAAATCTTCCTAATTAAAACAAGATGTCTCCACTATGGTCGGAATAACAAGTAGATAAGATACAAACACTTTTTAATAAAAATGTTCGAACAAGATATAGTAAATAAATTCAAAAATATTCCTACTCCTTTTTATTATTACGATGTAGAAGTGCTGAAACAAACACTTCAACAAGTAAAAGCAGAAAGTGATAAGTATAATTTCAATGTGCATTACGCATTAAAAGCGAATGCCAATAATGAGATATTGAACATCATCAAAACATTTAATTTCGGTGCTGATTGTGTAAGTGGTAACGAAGTAAAAAAAGCGGTTGAATGTGGTTATGCTTCCGAACATATTGTTTTTGCAGGTGTTGGCAAAAGTGATGCGGAGATAAATTTTGCATTGGATCATAACATCTTTTGTTTTAATTGCGAAAGTTTACAAGAGCTGGAAGTAATTAATGAATTGGCAAATGCAAAAAACAAAACGGCAAATGTTGCTTTACGGATCAATCCGAATGTAAATGCAAACACACATAAATACATTACCACCGGCTTGGAAGAAAACAAATTCGGGATCAATTTATGGGAACTGGAATCGGTTGTGAATGCATTGACCGGCTTAAAAAACATTCAACTAATTGGTTTGCATTTTCACATCGGTTCACAAATTACAGATCTGAGTTCATTTAAAAGTTTGTGTATGCGCGTGAACGAAATTCAATCGTGGTTTGTGAGTCATAAGATAAAGTTCGAAAATATTAATGTTGGTGGTGGATTGGGTGTTGATTATCATGAACCCGACAAAAACCTGATTGCGGATTTTGCAGCTTACTTTAAATTATTTAATGATTTTTTAGAACTGCGTCCCGGACAAAAAGTACATTTCGAATTAGGAAGAGCCATTGTTGCCCAATGTGGAACACTCATCTCCAAAGTGCTGTACATTAAAAAAGGAGTAAATACCAACTTCGCCATTTTAGATGCCGGCATGACGGAATTGATGCGACCTGCGTTGTATCAGGCATATCATAAGATTGAAAACATTTCGAAAGAGAATAAAGTCAATAGACAAAAGACAATAGACAAAAACCTAAAACCCAATATCCAATATCCAATATCCAATATCTTCAAGTATGATGTGGTAGGGCCGATCTGTGAAAGCTCCGATTGTTTTGGAAAAGCAGTTAATTTACCGGAAACATTTCGAGGAGACCTTATCGCGATTCGAACAGCTGGAGCTTATGGTGAAGTAATGAGTTCGGGATATAATTTAAGAGATAGAGTGAAGAATTTTTATTCGGATAAACTATAAATCAACAATATGAATTTATTGAATCAATTAGATCCAAGGTTGGGGAATTGGGTTTTCAAAAATTTAAAGAAAGCCGAAATTATCCTATTGATTGTTATTGCCTTAGGTTTAATTATAAAGATGTTAGAATTAAAATTTGGAGGAATTCTAATAGTCCTTTCAACTTCAACATTAGCAGTATTTTATTTTTGGAGGGCAAATACAATTTTTGAAAACATTGGGCCAATGGAACGGTTTTTCAATAAATTATTACCATTTACCTGGAGTATATCGGTTACAGGTATTTTGTTTTTAATTCAGGGCTGGCCTGGTTCAGCACCTATGTTGATTGTTAGTTCCTTAATGCAATTAGTAGTTCTGATTGCTCTTTTATTTACGAAAGAAAAAGGATCTATGGAATACAAAAGAGTTGATAAAAGTCTATTATTAAGATCGATTATTATTGCAAGTCTTGCCATTTCATTGCATTTCTGTCCGAAAGAAATCTTGATCCGATATCACATTATTTCTCAACAACAGCAAATTTCAGATAGAAAATAAAAATGCCCCCTAAAATCAGGAGGCATTTCGAATAAAATTTATTTTCTATTTAAAACAATCCGTTTATCTCCGCATCAATTTTATTAATAATTGAACCTAAATCTTCAGGATTTTCAGAGAAGTTGTTATTATCAACATCTACTATCAATAGCTTTGCTCCCGGATGTTCCTGCTCGTAAGAAGTGATAAATGCTTCGTAACGCTCATTTAAACGTTTTAAATAATCCAGACGAATGGCATTTTCGTAATCACGACCACGCTTCTGAATTTGGTTTACCAACGTAGGAACGGAAGCTCGTAAATAGATCAATAGGTCAGGAGGAGATATAAATGACTCCATCAATTTGAAAAGTGCAAAATAATTTTCAAAATCACGGGTGGTCATTAGCCCCATCGCATGTAGATTGGGAGCGAAAATATAGGCATCCTCATAAATGGTTCGGTCTTGTATTACCGTTTTACCCCCTTTGCGAATATCTTGTACTTGTCCGAAACGGCTGTTTAAAAAGTACACCTGCAGGTTGAATGACCAACGTTGCATTTCTTCATAAAAATCATTGAGGTATGGGTTATCATCAGCATCTTCAAAGTGTGGATGCCATTTGTAATGTTTTGCTAAAAGAGTAGTGAGAGTAGTTTTACCAGCTCCGATGTTTCCTGCTATGGCTATGTGCATAATTTAAAGTAGTATAATTTAAAACCGAAAACGAAAATACAAAATCTTATATGGTGGACAAGTAAAAAAATGCAAATTGTGAATAAGTTTTTTAAGGATGACCTCCACACTTTCTCGACTCCGCTCGAAATGACTGCGCACGGTCATTTCGAGCGGAGTCGAGAAGGTGTGTGAGATATTTCGGGAGATATAAAACACTATCAAATGTTATTATTTCTATCTACTTTTATAGCAAATGAAAAAAACGATTGCAATAATTGGTGGAGGACCGGCAGCTCTTATGCTGGCAGCAGAACTCAACGAAGAAAAATTTGATGTGACTATCTACGAACGCAATAATACCGCGGGAAGAAAATTTCTGGTAGCCGGTGACGGAGGATTTAACCTAACACATTCAGAAGAAATAGAACAATTTATTTCCCGCTACACTCCTGCTCCATTTTTTGAAAAGATCATTTCTTCATTCACAAATACTGATCTGCGAAATTGGTTTGCAAACATCGGAATACCAACAATTGTAGGAAGCAGTAAACGCGTTTTCCCCGAAAAAGGGATTAAACCAATTGAAGTTCTCAATGCAATTTTAGAAGTTTTGAAGAAAAATAATGTTGTCATAAAAACTCAACATTTCTGGAAAGGTTGGAATGCCGATAATGAACAGCTTTTTGAAAATAACAATCAAACAATAAAAGTAAAAGCTGATGTTGTTGTATTTGCATTAGGTGGTGCCAGCTGGAAAGCAACAGGTTCTGATGGTTCATGGACCAAGTCCTTTTCAGAAAAAGGAATTGAAATTATTCCATTTCAGGCCTCTAATTGTGCGTATGAAATAAAATGGAAAAATGATTTTCTTGCCATCACAGAAGGCAAATCGTTAAAAAACATTTCTTTAAAATGTGCGGATAAAGAAAAAAAAGGAGAAGTGGTTATTACAAAATTCGGTATTGAAGGAGGCGCTGTGTATGCCTTAAGTCCGCAGATCCGAAAACAATTAAATGAAAATAAAGAAGCCAGGCTCTTTATTGATCTGAAACCTTCTTTAACTATCGAACAAATAAAAGACAAATTCATGGCACGTGGTAACCGTTCCATTAAAAAATTATTGATCGACCGTTTAAATCTGGATGATACTCAGATAGAACTTTTAAAAATCCTACTTACAAAAGAAGAATTTACAGACCTTGAATTACTTTCGGGAAAAATAAAAAACCTTCCACTCACTATAAAATCTGCAGCTCCAATTGATGAAGCTATTTCAACTGTAGGAGGAATTTCGTTGGATGAAATTGACATTAATTTTCAATTAAAAAAATTATCGAATAATTATGTAATTGGTGAAATGTTGGATTGGGATGCTCCAACAGGAGGTTATTTATTGCAAGGGTGTTTTAGTATGGGATATGTGTTGGCGCACCATTTAAACCCAAAAGATTAAAATTTTAAGGAATTTTAAAATTTTGTTTGCTTTCTTTCAGCCTCTCTTTTTGTAAAACCAAATAAAGAGATCCGGCCATTAAGCCGATCACACCTCCTAAATAGCTGAAATTATGAATACTCCCCACACAAATAAAACTATTTTTGTCAATTAAGTTTTCTGGTAAATACCAATTCACTTCCGTGTATTGTAAATTAAATTTCCAGTACAAATAGCCTGCAATGCTTGTAAGTATAGTTATTGCAAACGTCAATCCGATGGTTTTAAAATACATCCTGTAAAGCAAAGGGTTGTATTTTAAGGGAAATAAAATGCTCCCGTACATTAAACCAATTGGTATTCCTGTCCACCAGGTTGCTTTAATTCCAACAATCAGAGCAGCGATGCGATGAGGCATTTGTAATTCCATTCCTTTCGGGATTAATCCAAATTGAATAAACTTGAATTTTGTATAATATTCATTGGAAATTGTATAGGTGATCTGATCGTGAATTATACCAAAAACACTTGCAATTAGAAGTGTAGCAATTATTACAAAAATAAATAATCGAACTTGTTGCATTGTTTTTTTTGTTTAAAACAGATCAAACAATATTCACTTCTCTCACCAGATCAACATCGAATTTTTCTTTGACAGATGCTATTATTTTTTGTGAAAGTTCAAGTATTTCGCTGCCGTTGGCATTTCCATAATTTACCAAAACCAACGCTTGCAATTTGTGAACACCAGCATCGCCAAACCGTTGTCCTTTCCAGCCACATTGTTCTATCAACCATCCGGCAGCCAATTTTACATTTCCATTCTCCAGATCATAACCTACAATCATTGAAAATTCAGTTTTTAATGCTTCAAATTTAGATCGAATAACTTCGGGATTCTTAAAAAAACTTCCTGCATTTCCAATTTCTGCAGGGTTAGGTAATTTACTTTTGCGAATAGCACATACGGCATCACTTATCGATTTTATACTTAATTCTTTAATGCCCATCACTTCCAGTTCTTTTTCAATTGCACCATAACTGGTATTAAAGATGGGTTTCTTATAAAGTTTAAATGTAACAGAAGTAATGATAAACTGATCCTTCAATTCTCCTTTAAAAACACTTTCACGATATCCGAATTTACATTCGGCATTATTAAATTTATGAATTGTTTTATCCTGAATATGCAATGCTTCCAATTCATAAAAAGTATCTTTTATTTCTGCCCCATATGCACCAATATTTTGCATCGGACTGGCGCCTACATTTCCCGGTATCAATGACAAATTTTCTAAACCCGCATAATTATTGGCAATGCAATACATCACCAACTCATGCCACACTTCACCTCCGGCAGATCTTACAAAATAATGATCGACATCTTCTTTTACTAATTCAATTCCTTTTAAATTATTCTTTAAAACAATTCCATCGAAATCTTTTGTAAATAATAAATTGCTTCCACCTCCCAGAATTAGTTTCCTGCTATTTACAAACTTCGATTCAGAAAGAATCTGACAGACCTCATCGATGGTAGAAAAACCGGCATAATATCTCGCAGAAGCATCAATACCAAAGGTATTCAGTTTTTTTAAAGAAATGTTTTCATGAATATTCATAGCCTAGAAATAAGATCATTCAAAATTCAACAATTGAAGCACAGGAATCAACATATTCAGCGAAAAGTTATTCATAGCGTTATGCACATTTTTTTGATTTCATTGCACTTGTATATGGGACGCAGATCTCGCTGATATTTTAAGATTTAAAATGATTTTTATTGGAAGATTATTATATAAATACTGTACATAAAATAGTTTTTATAATCTTCATACATCATCAAATATGTTTAGACTTCTTTGGGTAATTGAATGTCATTCCGACCGAAGTGGAGGAATCCTTATACTAATTAGTAAAATTGTAAACGAATAAAAAGATTTCTCCCTTCTGTCGAAATGACATAGAACCCTAAACAGACTTATAAATTAATAAGGGAATCAAATACATTTTAATTTTCAGATCATTTTTTATCTTAATAATCCTAATAAATCTGCGTACCATCCTCCACAGTATTTTTAATTTCAGAAGTCCAATCGCAATTATAAATCTTTATCTTCGCACTATTAATCCCCTCTCCTTTGGAGAGGATTAGGGTGAGGTAATGAAAAAAGTAATAGTATCCGTAATAAACGATCTGAGTACCGACCAACGTGTGCATAAAGTATGTACTACTTTGCACAACATGGGTTTTGATGTTACCTTGATTGGTAGAAGGCAGCGTAAAAGTATGCCGTTGGAAAAGCGCGACTACAAGACAAAAAGGATGTTTTTACTTTTCGAAAAAGGTCCACTTTTTTATGCCGGATTTCAAAAACGATTATTTTATTATTTATTATTTCAAAAAGCAGATGTATTGGTATCAAATGACCTGGATACCCTTCTTCCAAATTATCTGATCTCCAGATTAAAAGGTTCAAACCTGGTATATGACAGTCACGAATTATTTTGTGAGGTGCCGGAACTACAAGCCAATCCTACAAAGAAAAACATCTGGAAACGTATTGAACGTTGGATCTTCCCGAAGCTAAAATATGTTTTTACAGTAAACGAGTCCATCGCTAAAATATATAGCGATGAATATAAAGTAGATGTAAAAGTTGTCCGTAATATTCCCTTGTTTTCCAATCAGAATAAACTAAAAAATATCAGTAAAGCCGACCTGGGAATCCCTTCGGATAAAAAAATTATTGTTTTGCAAGGTGCCGGAATAAATATTGACCGGGGATCTGAAGAAGCGATTCAGGCAATGCAATTTGTAAACAATGCGGTATTGTTAATTATCGGAAGTGGCGATGTGATCGATGTTTTAAAACAAATGGTTTTAGATCTGAAATTAACTGAAAAAGTAAAATTCATTGGTAAAGTGCCATTTGAAAAATTATTGCAATACACACATTATGCTGATTTGGGTTTAACCTTAGATAAAGATACCAATATAAATTACCGGTATAGCTTACCCAACAAATTGTTTGATTACATACATGCCGGTGTTCCTGTGTTGGCATCCAATTTAGTTGAAATTAAAAAGATCATTACCAATCATTCTATTGGCGATTGCATTGACAACCACAACCCTAAACATATCGCAGACAAAATAAACAGCATCCTAAATGATGATGAAAGGCTCCTACTTTGGAAAAAAAACTGTAAAATTGCAGCCGCTAAACTAAATTGGGAAACAGAAGAACAACAAATACTAACTGTTTATTCCAAATTTCTTTAGCGAATTTTTTTAATAAAACTTTTGTATCAAAATTGCAACAAAAACACTTACATATAATTTCTTTTGATGTACCCTACCCTGCTAATTATGGGGGTGTTATCGATGTATTTTATAAGTTAAAAGCATTACATGCCCAGGGAATAAAAATTCATTTACATTGTTTTGAATATGGAAGAGCAGAAGCGCTGAATCTGGAAAGCATTTGTGAGAAAGTATATTATTACAAACGAAAATTAAGCAGAAAATATCTGTTAAATACACTTCCATTTGTAGTGGTGACACGTTCTTCCGAAAAGCTGATGGAGCATTTATTACGAGACAAACATCCTGTATTATTTGAAGGCTTACATTGTTGTTTCCATTTAAATGATGTACGTTTAAATGATCGCATTAAAATTGTTCGTATGCATAACATCGAACATGATTATTATTTTAATCTCGAAAAAGTAGAAAAATCCATTTTCAAAAAACTCTATTTTGGAATGGAAGCAAAAAAATTAAAGCGATTTGAAAAGGTTTTAAATAAAGCCTATGCAGTTGCCGCCATTTCACCTGCCGATGCAAAAGAACTTTCTACCAGATACCAAAATGTACATCACATCACGGCTTTCCATCCTAATGAAGAAGTAAAAATTAAAGATGGCAAAGGCGATTTTTGTTTGTATCATGGAAATCTGGAAGTTGGTGAAAACAACGAAGCTGCGCTATATTTGGTGAATGAAATTTTTTCAAAAATTAATACTCCATTTATTATTGCCGGCCGCAAACCTTCTGCTGAATTGGTTCAGGTAGTTTCAAAACATAAACATATTAAATTAAAAGCAAATATCAATACTCAGGATATTGACAGCTTAATTAAAGATGCACAAATAAATATATTACCAACCTTTCAGGCAACCGGAATAAAATTAAAATTGTTGGCCGCATTATTTACCGGCAGACATTGTATAGTAAACTCTCCTATGGTTGCCAATACCGGCTTAGAGGAATTATGCTCCATCCAAAACACAGCTGAGGAAATGTCAAATGAAATTATTCGTTTATTTGATTTACCTTTTGATATGCAGGAAAAACAAAAACGGGAAGCTATTCTTATTACGAATTTTTCAAATGCAATTAATATGAAGAAGTTAGTGGCATTAATCTAGATCTTGTTTAACAGGAGATGTCTTTCCGACCAACGTAGAGGAATCTTATATTTATTCTGATTTACAAAAAAGTAAAAAGATTTCCCGACAGCTTGAAGTAGCAAAAGCATCAATCGAGCGTGTGTCGTCAGTTCGAGTGTTTTTCTTTTCTGAAAAATGTATCGAGAACGCGCAAAACTTTGTTATGAATAAGTTCTAAGAGCCTGTTTAAATTTTAATAAAAGAATCTGATTACGATATTTTTAACCATTCTGTCATTTCGACCAAAGAGAGAAATCTCAATAAAATTATAATAAAAAAGAGATTTCTCCCTTTGGTCGAAATGACATATAAAGCATTTTGAATGAAATTTAAACAGGCTCTAAGAAATTGTAAAAATCTAACTCGGGTTAATTCTTAGAATCGATCACTTTTCCATTTTCACACTTAATGGTGCGTGAAGGGAATTTATCAAACATCATAATATCATGAGTGGCAATAAGAACAGCCCGGCCATTTTTACTGATCTCCAGCAAAATATTCATAATCCCTTCTGATGTTTCAGGGTCGAGGTTTCCTGTTGGTTCATCTGCAAGAATTAATTCCGGATCATTCAATAAAGCGCGGGCAATAGAAACCCGTTGCTGTTCACCTCCTGAAAGCTCATGAGGCATTTTAAATCCTTTGGTATTCAAATGTACTTTTTCCAATACATCATTTATTCGTTTTTGCATTTCCTCTTTGTCATTCCAGCCGGTTGCTTTTAAAACAAAAAGTAAATTATCATTTACACTTCTGTCAGTCAGTAATTGAAAATCCTGAAATACAATGCCTAATTTTCTACGCAAAAAAGGAATTTCTTTTGTTTTGATCTTCTTCAGATCATACCCTGCAACAGTTGCATCTCCATCAACTAAAGGCAATTCGGAATAAAGTGTTTTCAATAAACTGCTTTTACCAGTTCCTGTTTTTCCAAGGAGATACACGAACTCGCCTTTGTCGATATTCAGCGAAACATTGGTAAGTACTAAATTATGTTTTTGAAATATGGAAACATTATTTAAATGAATGATCGTATCGAGTGCCATGATTTATTCTTGTTAAACTGTCATTTCGACCAAAGGTAGAAATCCCTTTCCTGAATTTCCTCTTTTGGTCAAAATGACAAATAAAGACAGTATTATTTTCCTCCGAAAATTACTCTTAAATGAAACAAAAGCTTTTTTATTCATCGCAATACTTTCAACAAGTCTGCGTTAATAACTTCCACAAACCTAACACTTTGATGCTTCTATCCTTACTAATTTTACGTCATTCATATCTTAAATTGCCTAATGAACAAGCTAAAAACAATTGCTCGCCCGAACCTGCCTTTTTGGTATGGGCAGGGATTAGTAGCATTTTTTATTTTTATAACTGCAACAACTTCTGTTCTTGCACAAAAAACTACGATTTACCTTCACGAAGATTCTGAATTTAAAGCCGGAATTGAATTATTTCAAAAAGAAAAATATGGTGCTGCCCAAAAAAGTTTCAGCAATATAATTGAGTCGCATCCCAACCGTCAATCACTTATTCGCATTGATGCAGAATTTTACAAAGCAATTTGCGCCATTGAATTATTCAATAAAGATGGAGAGTTCTATTTAAAGCAATTTGTAAAGGATCATCCTGAAAACCCAAAGGTAAAATCAGCCTACTTCTATTTGGGTAAATACAACTACCGCAAAAAAAAATACAAAGATTGTTTGGATTGGTTTGAGAAAGTTGACATCTATGACTTAACAACAGAAGAATTATCTGAATTTTATTTTAAGCGGGGATATTGTTTTTTCGTAGGAAATAAAATGGAAGAGGCGAAAAAAGATCTCTACGAAATAAAAGACGTTGATAATAAATATGCTGCCTCCGCAAAATATTATTATGCTCATATTGCATATAATGAAAAGAATTACGAAACCGCGTTGAAAGATTTTATCAAGCTTCAAGGGAATGAAACATTTGGCCCTGTTGTTCCTTATTATATTGCTCAATTATATTATTTGCAAGGAAAATACGACAGTGTTATTTCCTATGCACCAGCTTTACTTGATTCGGCAAGTACCAAACGAGCACCGGAAATAGCACGTATCATTGGTGAGGCTTATTATAATACTTCCCACTTTAAAGAGGCCATTCCCTATTTGAAAAAATATGAGAAAGCTAATCGTTCCTTGTCTCGTATAGATAATTATCAGATGGGATACGCTCATTACAAAGTGAATGAATACGATGATGCGATCAATTATTTTATTAAAACAACCAATATAGACGACTCGTTAGAACAAAATGCCTATTACCATATTGGCGATTGCTATTTAAAAACAGACAGTAAGCAAAATGCCAGAAACGCTTTCGGGCAAGCAGCCAAGTTCGATTTCGATAAAGTAGTGCAGGAAGATGCCTTGTTTAATTTCGCAAAACTATGCTACGATCTATCTTACAATCCATACAATGAAGCGATAAAAGCATTCCAAAAATATATTAAAAATTATCCGGATGCTTCACATGTTGATGAAGCCTATTCTTATTTGGTAAATGTATTCATCACCACAAAGAGTTACAAAGATGCCCTCGAAGCAATTGAAAGCATTAAAGTGCTTACTCCTGAATTAAAACAAGCACATCAGAAGGTTGCTTTTTATCGTGGTGTGGATCTGTTCAATAATATGCAATATGATGATGCCATAAAATTGTTTGATAAGTCAATGACCTATTCCTTTGATAAAAATATTCGCGCTTCAGCCTATTACTGGAAAGGCGAAGCATATTATCGCAACAAAAATTATCAGAAATCAATAGAAAGTTATCAATCCTATATTTCTGATCCGGGAGCTATCGGCAAATCAGAATTAAGCGATGCCAATTACAATATCGGTTATGCCTATTACAAAATGCTGGAATACGATAACAGCATTTTATGGTTCCGAAAGTTTGTTACGTTTAAACCACATGCTGACGAGAAAAAAATCAATGATGCGTACAATAGAATTGCAGATGGGTATTTTATGAATCGTGATTATGCAAATGCGATCGATTATTATGAAGAATCCTACAAAATGAAATTGATGAATGCTGATTATGCTCTGTTTCAAAAAGCATTGGCTTATGGTGTTCAGAAAAAGTATCCGAAAAAAATCGATGACTTAAAATTGTTTATCGACAAGTATTCTAAATCATCCTCAACTTATATTCAACGTGCCAAATTTGAATTCGCATCCACCTGCTTTTTAGACAATCAAAATGATCTGGCGCTAATCAGTTTCCAGAATTTTATTCAGGAATATCCAAATAGCGCTTATGAAAACACCTGTTTAAGCAAAATAGGATTGATCTATTATAATAAGAAAGATGATGATAACGCATTAGTATATTTCAATAAATTAATAAAGAGGGATCGCAAATCATCTGACGCTAATCAAGCCATTGAAATTGCAAAGAAAATATATACTGCAAAAGGCAATATAGATGAATTAGAAACATGGCTGGCTTCCATAGGCGCTTCCATGCCGCATGCAGCAATGGATTCTCTGGCTTTTAATATCGGGAAAACACATTATCTGGAACAGGATTGTAAAAATGTAATTACTGATTTCGAAAAATACATTCAAAAATATGCTGATGGAATTTTTATCACACAAGCAAATTTTTACAAAGCCGAATGTGATTATAAATTAGGAAACACAGATGCTGCTTTAGTAGAATACACTTTTGTTATAGGTAAAATCAAAAATGAATTTACTGAACAATCATTATATCGGGCATCAGATATTGTCTATCAAAAACAAAACTATACACAAGCATTAGAATACTACAAACAGTTGGAAATTCAGGCTGAGAATCCCAAAAGCAATGCTGCTGCAAAAATCGGTTTGATGCGTTGTTATTCTCATTTGAAAAATTATACCAGTGCAATGGAGTATTCGAATAAAGTATTAGGGCTGGAAAAAGTAAGTAATGAATTAATCTTTGAAGCACATTTCATCATAGCAAAAGCGTTGTTTGCAACTGAAAAATATGATGAATCATTTGCGGAGTTTAAATCCATAGCTAACACCGCTAAAAATGAATTAGGTGCCGAAGCCTGGTATAATGTAGCATACATTCAATACCTGAAAGATGATTTCAAACAATCGCAAAAAACGATTTTCGAATTTATAAATAGCGATGGTGATCACCCCTATTGGATCTCTAAAGCGATGATCTTATTAGCGGACAATTACGTTTCTTTAAAAGACAATTTTCAGGCAAAAGCAACATTGAAGGGTGTTATCTCCGAGTCGGACATTCCGGAACTGATAAAGATCGCACAAGAAAATCTGGATAAAATTAATGCTGCCGAAGAAGCTGCAAAACAACCTAAACCAATTGTAGAACCATTAAAAATTGAGTTTGAAGAAAACTCAATTGAACAGAATAAATTATTTATTGAACCTGATTCGATACCTCAGCAAGGCGAAATTAAACCACAACAATAAAATTGCAACAAAACATGAATGCTTTAAAAAAATATATTATTAAAACGCTTTTATTGTTAATGGCAATTATTGTATTCAATGCTAATTCAATTTTTGCGCAGGATACTTTAACTTCATTAACTTTTATTGGAACAGGCGAATATCACCCAACTGTAATAGATGCAAATAAAATTCTTGAAAATCCTTCTATTATCGATTCAACAAAAAAAATACCTGTATCAGGCTACTCAATAAATTCAAAAAAGTTAAATACAAATTTCACAATTGAATCAATTCCCCCTGCTCAAATGGTTGGTGAACCTTTAACAAAATTATACAACCACCTTGCAAAAATAGGGATGGGAACATATGCCAGCCCGTATGCTGAAGTATGGTATAATATATTGCGTTCAAAAGAGTATGCGTATGGTATGCGAATGAAACATTTGTCGTCATCTGCTACTCTCAAAGATTATGGTTTTGCAGGTTTTAGCGATAATGAAATAAGTTTCTATGGGAAAAAGTTTTTGAAAGAACATTCGCTGATCGGCAATTTTGATTATGCACGAAATGTTGTTCATTTCTATGGTTATGATCTTTCGATAAATACTCTAGCAAAAGAAACAACAATTCAACGTTTTAATTATTTTTCAGGAAATGCAGAATTGTTGAGTCATTATTCAAAACCCGAACGTTATAACCATGATGTAAAATTGAGTTATTATAATTTATTCGATTCTTACAAAGCATCTGAAAATAATATAAAAGCAACAGGCTTTGTGCAGACAGCTATAAACAAAGAAACTTTAAAAGTAAATGCTGCTGTAGATTATTATAATTACCGGAATGAATTTGACACAGTAAACAATACGATCATCACTTTAAATCCAAATTTTATTGCTTCCGGTGAACTATACAAAGCAAGCATTGGTGCAACTGCATCGGTGGATATTTTTTCCAATACAAAATTTTATTTTTACCCTAAGGTGGAATTAAGTTATAATGTATTTGAAAATATAATTATTCCATATGCCGGTGCGACCGGTGGAGTTCAAAAAAACAGTTTCAAAACCCTTACTGATAATAACCCCTTTGTATTATCACAACTTACTATGAAAAATTCCAATACCAAATATGAGTTATATGGTGGATTAAAAGGAACATTATCCTCTACTATCGCTTATAATGCATATGTTGGATATTCAAGTATAAGCAATTTAGCAATGTATGTGAACGATACAACTGAACTTCTGCAGAATCGATTTAATGTAATTTATGATGATGCCAGTGTATTGAATATTCGTGGTGAAATATCCTATCAAAGCAGAGAAAAATTACGAATAAATTTAGTTGGAGAGTATTTTAACTATAAAATGAAAACTGAATTAAGAGCTTGGTATAAACCTCAGGTAAAAATATCCCTTTCAGCAAATTATAATTTACGTGATAAAATTGTTGCGAAAGTTGATTTGTTTTATATTGACAACCAATTTGCGAAACAATTTGCTGCTGATTCAACAACTACTAGCGGGGTGAAAGTAGTGGCAAAAGAGTTTAAAGGAGTATTTGATGCAAACATCGGACTGGAATACCGCTACACAAAAAAACTGGGTTTCTTTTTGAACTTTAATAATATAGCTAATTTCAGATACTATCGTTACTCCAACTACCCAACACAAAAATTCAGTTTGATGGGTGGACTATCTTATTCCTTTTAAGAATAAGTTTAAATCTGATACTCATCGGATATTCCATTTTTTTGTCATTTCGGCCGGACTAGAGTGTGTGTTGTCATGTTGAGTTTGTCGAAACATATGCGTGAGCTTTCCCATTCCTTCGACAAACTCAGGATGACTTTCGCAATCGACAATTGGCACCTTCGCCTGACTATTGCCTGGTAATCATTTCTAGCATTCTGCTTTGAAGTAGACACTTCGAGAATGCGAGTTGGGTAAATTAGAACAATAGTAAATTGTTTTTATTGGAATTGTTTTATTAATTTTCAAAGCTCATCTAAGAATTTATCCTTTCTGCAAAAGCAATGACGTGTCCATCAGGATCACTGATGTAGCCGACTTTATCACCCCAATCACGTGGGGCCACTTCACTGATGATCTTTGCTCCGGAGGCAATAGCTCTGGAAAAATAACATTCGATCTTCGTAACACTCAAATACAATTCGCACCTGGGAATTCCATTTCCGCTTGCAGGGTGCGGAGTTTTATCTGCTAATATTTTTGCAATACCATTTTCAGGCATCAATCCCAATTTGCAATTTTCAGTAAGTTGGAATTCTGTCATTCCCGGGACATCCAAAACAGGTTCTAAATTCAAAATGTGACTGTAAAAAGTTTTACTTGCCTGCTGATTTGACACATATAGAATAAATTGGATGGCGTTCATATTTACAAAATTTTGGAGGTGACTGAATCCTAAAGGTAAGACAAAATTAGGGTAGGCTCCAATTATAATTTTTGTAGTTTTGTTTAAAATAAAAGCCTTTTGAATAAAAATAAATTTATTTACTCCTGTTTTATTTCAATGATAGCAAGCAAAGCACAATAATAATATATAAGATCACTAAACTTAATTTCAAAAAAATGAAAAAATTACTACTACTTACATCTTTAGCACTTTTAGCCGTGTCAAATTTATCTGTTGCACAAATACCGAATAGCGGTTTTGAAACCTGGACAAGCATGGGGTCCTATAGCAATCCCTCCGGTTGGGGGACTATGAACAATACCACAACTTCTTCCAGTGTTTATACTGCAACAAAAGGAACACCAGGTAGTCCCGGCACCGGATATCTGAATCTTACTTCCCAAACAGTAGGTTCGGTTGTTGTAAATGGTATTGCAGTAAGTGGAAAACTTGACTCCATAACAAAGCTACCAATTTCTGGTTTTGCATTCAATCTGCGACCACAAAAGTTTACAGGAAAATGGCAACACATGATTTATGGTTCCAGCCAAGGGTCAATTTCAGTAAAACTTACCAGATGGAACACTTCAACTAATTCAAGAGAAACGGTTGCTAATGCAAATCAAACACTTTCAGGAATGGCAATGAGTTGGGCAACTTTTACAATTAACTTTGTTTATCAAACCGGAAATTCGCCTGATACTTGCATTATTGTTCTTAAAGCCAGTGGCTCCAATCCAACAGCTGATGATTATTTATGGGTTGATAACCTTTCTTTTACAGGTTCAGTTTCCGGCACCGGTATAGAAAGCCACAATTTCTTAAATAGCTTAGTAATTTATCCTAATCCAAGCAGCTCAACTATTCTTGTTGATCTTAATTTAAAATCTTCCGAGAAAACAACTTTTGAACTGACCGACTTAATAGGAAAAATTATTTTATCCAAAACAGTATCCTTGCCTCAAGGAGAGTCAAGTCAAATATTTGATATTTCAGGATTTGCAAAAGGTTCTTATTTTATTAAAATTAATACTGAAAGCGGAAGCGAAACGAGAAAAATAGTTGTAGAATAAAAATAAATGGGGAAGAAAAAAACTTCTCCATTTATTTTTTTCAATGATTTGAATATATTCTTTGTTAATTTTAGATGTTAAATCTAAATTTGTTCTTTATTGTAAATGAAATGAAAAAAGTCTTTCTCCTATTTTTGACATTTATATACCTGGTTTTAACAACGGGTATAGTTTTTCATGTTCATTATTGCGAAGGAAAAATCAATGGAATTTCGCTGGCAGATGAAAAAAATCAGGATGAATGTTGTGATGAAAAGGAAATTATTAAGAAAAATTGTTGTGAAGAAAAAATCTCTGTTTTAAAAATAAACGATACTCAACTCTCCTCTACAAACCATAAATCACCAACTATCAGTGTTAAAATAATTGATTCCTGTTTTCCATCTACTGATACTCATTTGCATAAAAATTTTGGAATAAAAAACATTACTACAGCTTACCATCCGCCAGACATCTATCAAAATCCAATTTATCTTCAATATCGAATTTTAATAATCTAGAATTTGCTTTTAAACATTGCCCCGATATTTTTTCGGTCAGGGAATCTTCTGCTTTTTGCAAAGGGAAATATGTCAATTTTCGAATATACCCTATTCTGAAATTTTAAAAATCAGCAAATTTTAATATTAAAAAATCGAATCTTTTGAAAAACCAAATTTTTAAAAATGTAAGCATTTTCGGAATTCTTTTTTTTCTGATCTCCTGCGCTTATGGTCAGTATATTAAAGGAACAGTCTTCGGTAAAAATGATAAAGGAATAAACGAGGCACTACCCGGAGCTAATGTGTATTGGTACCAAACAACAATCGGTACCTCAACAGATGAAGCCGGAAATTTTCAATTGATAAATCCGGAAGTTGTTCCTGCAAAATTAATTGTAAGTATGATGGGCTATGCAAGTGATACTATTATCATTCATCAATTGGATCAGTTGAATATCCATGTAATTTTACAAAACACCATTACTTTAAAGGCAGTAAATGTTGAAGCAAGACAAAGTTCTACATCGTATTCTACATTCAATCCTATCAATACAGAATTAATCAGCAGTAAAGAATTGTTAAAAGCGGCATGCTGTAATGTTTCTGAAAGTTTCAGCACCAATGCTTCTGTTGATGTAGCTTTTACTGACGCAGTTTCCGGGGCAAAAAAGATACAAATGCTTGGTCTGGATGGCGTTTACACACAAGTCCTTTTCGAAAACATGCCTATGCTTAGAGGCTTATCAGCTGCTTATGGAATAAATTACATTCCCGGAACCTGGGTTGAAAACATATTGGTCACCAAAGGAACCGGTTCTGTGCTGAATGGGTATGAAAGCATTTCCGGACAAATTAATCTGGAGTTTCTAAAACCATTCGAACAGAAAAAACGTTTTTTTATTAATCTTTATGGTAATCATAAAGGACGAGCAGAAGCAAATATTCATATTGCCAAAAGAGTAAGTGAAAAGTGGGCCTCCATACTTTTTACACATGCAAGCTCTAATCTGATAAAACAAGATAATAATAAAGACGGATTTCTGGATATGCCCTTAAACAGGCAATATACTGCTTCAAACAAATGGGATTTTCATAATCAGAAAAATTTCGAAGCACAATTGGGTATAAAAGGGTTATATGAAACACGTCAGGGCGGAGAAACAAATTTTACTTATGCTAATGATAGAGACTCTTCTAATCCTTATGGTATTGGAATAAATACTAAGTCCATTGAATGTTTCGCAAAAACCGGATTTTTGTTTCCGTCAAAACCAAATAAAAACATTGGTATTCAAACATCCGGCAAATGGCAACAACAAGATATGTTTTTCGGATTAAGAAATTATAAAGGGCTGCAAAAAAATCTGTATGCAAATATTATTTTTGTAAACATTATTAATAACACCAACCATAAATATAAACTTGGCGCTAGCTACCTGCTTGATGACTATTCAGAAAAGTATAACGACTCCTCTTTTGCCCGAACAGAAAGTGTTCCCGGAGTATTCGCTGAATACACGTTTACTCACCCGGATAATTTTTCATTAGTAGCAGGACTTCGTGCTGATTATCATAATTTGCATGGAGTACAATACACTCCGCGTTTGCACTTGCGGTACAACATAACAAAATCAACTACTTTACGCTTGTCAGGTGGAAGAGGTTTTAGAACATCAAACATTTTTGTAGAAAATCAATCGGTATTTGCAAGCTCACGTCAAGTGCTCATAAAAGAAAAACTTAAACCTGAAATTGCCTGGAACTATGGTATTTCAGTCAATCAGAAATTTAAATTATTTGGTAATGAAGCATCTGTAAATGCCGATTTTTTCAGGACAGATTTTCAAAATCAAGTGATCGTGGATATCGATCAACATGTAAATAAAGTAGTATTTTATAATTTGAATGGTGCATCTTACTCGCACAGCTTACAAGTTGATTTTGGTTTTACACCGATAAAAATGTTTGACATTAAGTTAGCATACAAATGGTATGATGTAAAAACAACCTACAACTACGAATTGCTCGACAAACCATACATTCCAAAACATCGTATAATGTTTAATATGGCCTATTCCACGTATATGGATATCTGGAAATTTGATTTTACTGCTAACTGGTTAGGAGAAAGCAGACTACCAAGTACAGAATTATCGCCTGTTGAATATCAATTACCAAAACATTCAAAGGATTATTTTTTACTGAATGCACAAATCACAAAAAAATTCAAAAAATTTGAACTCTATTTAGGCTGTGAAAACATCTTGAATTACACACAGAAAAATCCAATAATTGCATCTGAAAATCCTTTTGGCAAAAATTTTGATGCATCTATGATTTATGCCCCTGTTGATGGCAGAGTTATTTATGCAGGCTTTAGAATAAGTATAAAATAACGAACACTTATAACAATAGAAAAATGAAAACAATGAAAACGACACTATTTTTAGGCATTGCAGCAATGTTTGTACTATTTACAACACCTGCTAAATCACAAAATGAAACAAGTGCTGAACTAAAAATTAAAACTTCTGCAATTTGTGACATGTGTAAAGAAACACTCGAAAATGCCCTGGCTTTTGAAAAAGGAATAAAAAAATCAAATCTGGATGTAACATCTAAAGTGATAACCGTTGTTTATAATCCTAAAAAAACAACACCGGAAAATATTCGTCTGGCGATTTCTAAGGCAGGCTATGATGCTGATGACATAAAAGCAAACCCGAAAGCCTATAAAAAACTGGAAGATTGTTGTAAAAAAGATTCCAAGTGCGATGAGAAAAAATAAGTTTTTTTGCATGATGCAATTAATTTAAAGTCTTATTCCTCACTAATAGAATATTTATTTATTGGTTAATTTCAAATTTAAATTTACATTTGTTCTAATAAACTCTTGAAATTGAAAAAAGCGGTTATCCTATTTTTAACTTTTATCTACCTGTTTGTCGCATCAGGTGTGGCTTTCAATTTTCATTATTGCAAAGGGAAAATCAATAATATTTCCTTGGCATTTGGACAAAAGCATGATAACTGTTGTGGAAAAAAGAAAATGACAAAGAAAAACTGTTGTAAAGAAAAAACAGCCGTTCTAAAAATAAATGATACCCAATACTCTTCCACAAGCCTAAAAACACCAACAACCAGCATTAATACAATTGATGCTTGTTTTTCTCAAATTAGCTTCCATTTAAATGATAACTTTGAAAAAAAAGTTATTTCACGTATAGATGCTCCACCTGACATCTATCGAAATCCGATATATCTACAATATCGGATACTGATCATTTAGAATTTCTTTTTTAGACATTATCCAACGCTTTTTGGTATTGGGATTCTTATGCTTATTTCATAAGCGGTGTCATAATTCTATATTCTGTTTTTTAATAAATCCAAGATCAATTTTTCAAATTAAGTATTCATTAATAATAAATTAAATCTTATGAAAACAAAAATCATTTTATCAAGCCTTGCCTTTGCAACATTATTTATTTTTTCATGTAACACGGAAGCAAAAAAAGAAACTCCCGGAACAGAGCAATCAACGCCAGCAACAGCAGCAGCATACACTTGCCCGATGCATCCTGAAGTAAAAAGTGACAAACCGGCACAATGTCCTGATTGCGGGATGGATCTGGAAAAAGTTGAAACAACAGATAGCGCCAGCCATTAAACAATCTGCCATTTTTCAAGCGTCAATAAAATTCGAATTATAATATCGAATCAAAAAAATCAAAACTATGCTTAATAAAATCATTCGGTATTTTTTAGAAAACAGGTTAGTTGCTTTCCTTGTCCTTTTTGGCTTTATTGGATTGGGAATTGCAAATGCTCCTTTTGACTGGAAAATGGATTGGTTTCCGCGCGATCCGGTGGCAGTAGATGCCATCCCTGATATTGGAGAAAATCAACAGATAATTGCAACCGAATGGATGGGACGTAATCCGGAAGATATTGAAAACCAGATCACCTATCCGCTTACTACTGCTTTGCTTGGAATCCCTGGTGTTAAAGATATCCGCAGCACATCCATGTTCGGAATGTCTTTCATCTATATCATCTTTGAAGAGAAAATTGATTTTTATTGGAGTCGCTCCCGCATTCTTGAAAAATTAAATTCGCTCCCTCCAGGAACATTGCCGGCTGATGTTCAACCCACAATGGGACCTGATGCAACTGCATTGGGACAAGTTTTCTGGTACACTCTGGAAGGACGTGATCCTCAAACAGGGAAACCAACAGGAGGCTGGGACCCTCAGGAGTTACGCACAATTCAGGATTTTTATTTGAAATATGCACTCAATTCTGTTTATGGGGTATCTGAAGTGGCTTCCATTGGTGGCTTCATAAAAGAATATCAAGTTGACATTGATCCTGATGCAATCAAAGCACACGGAATTGATGTGGAACAGATAATGAAAGCTGTGATGAAAAGTAATATTGATGTTGGTGCTGCAACTATCGAGATCAACAGAACACAATACTATGTACGCGGAATTGGGTATGTAAAAAAACTGGAAGACCTGGAAAATGCAGTTGTTGATGTACGTAACAACATCCCTATTCGAATCAAAGATGTTGCAAAAGTAAATTTCGGTCCCGCAATTCGAATAGGAGGCTTGGATAAAGAAGGAGCAGAAGCTGTAGGGGCAGTGGTTGTGGCTCGTTTCAAATCTAATCCTTTGGAAGTAATTGAAAAAGTAAAAAAGAAAATTGCAGAAATCGCTCCCGGGCTACCTTCTAAAACACTTGCAGATGGAACCGTTTCAAAGGTTACCCTGATTCCATATTATGACAGAACGGGGTTGATCAAAGAAACTATTGGAACATTAGAGTCCGTTTTATCTCATGAAATACTAATTTCAATTATCGTAATTATTGTATTACTAATAAACCTGAGGGCATCTGTTATCGTTTCTTTTTTCCTTCCTGTAAGTGTGCTGATGGCTTTTAGCGCCATGAAATTATTTGGTATTGATGCAAATATTGTTGCACTATCGGGAATAGCAATTGCGATTGGGGTAATGGTAGATCTGGGGATTGTAGATGTTGAAAATATAATCCGGCATCTGGAGATGCCGGAAAATCATAATGTCAGTGGCAAAAAATTACTGGAAGTAATTTATATAGGTGCCTCTGAAGTACGTACAGCAGTTACTGTTGCACTAGCAACTACTATTATTGGCTTTCTTCCTGTTTTTACAATGGAAGCGGCTGAAGGAAAACTCTTTACACCATTAGCTTATACTAAAACATTTGCTTTGGTTGCATCCTACATTTCAGGCATGATTGCTTTACCTGCATTAACCTATTATATTTTTTCCATCCGTTCCGATAAAAATAAAATTCAAAAAATATTTAACATTTGTTTAATTATTGCAGGACTTTTATTCACCATTATATGGAAAACGTATCCTGCTTTGACACTCACTGCTCTTGGAATCAACAATTCACTTGAACACCTATGGCCGGAGAAACACAAAAAAATTCCCAACCTGATTAACAACTTTATAATCCTCGTAGTTGCCGCCTATTATCTTTCCATTGAATGGCTGCCACTAGGGGCTCACAACAGTACTTTTGTTAATTTTCTTTTTGTTGCAGGAATAATAATTATCGTTCTTGGGTCCATATCATTGATGGTTCACAGCTATGAACGGGTATTACGTTGGTGCTTGATCAACAGGTGGAAATTTTTGATGATCCCTGTTTTCACTCTTTTGTTTGGAATAACAATCTGGTTAGGTACTGAAAAAACGTTTGGATGGGCAGCAAATGGATTTGAAAAAATTGGACTGCATGCAAGGCAAACATCCATATGGGGAACATTAACACACAAATTTCCCGGTGTAGGAAAAGAATTTATGCCTTCACTTAATGAGGGATCATTTTTGCTAATGCCAACTACAATGCCACATTCCGGTATAGAAGAGAATATGAATGTGATCGCTTTGCTTGACCAGCGAGTACGTTCGATTCCTGAAGTAGAAGAGGTAGTTGGAAAATGGGGACGAGTAAATTCTGCATTAGATCCTTCGCCTGTTTCAATGTACGAAAACCAGATCAACTATAAAGCAGAATATATTCTGGACGAAGATGGACATCGGGTAAGATTTAAAGTAGATAAAGAAGGGGCCTTTTTACTGACAGATAGTTCGACCTATAAGTTGGATCGCGATGGATACAAAAACATTTCTTCAGTTCAACTTTTTCCGGATGATGATGGAGAATTTTTCCGTCAATGGAGACCTGAAATAAAAAAGACGGATGATATCTGGAATGAAATAATTAAAGCCGCCTCTATTCCGGGAATGACATCGGCACCAAAAATCCAACCTATTGAAACTCGTCTCATCATGTTACAAACAGGGATGCGTGCACCAATGGGTATGAAAGTTTATGGACCAGATCTGGCTACCATCGAAAAGGTTGGTATCGAATTAGAAAACATTCTTAAACAAGTTCCTTCTATTTCAGAAAGTTCTGTTTTTGCCGAGCGTATTGTTGGCACACCTTATCTGGAAATTGATATAAATCGGGAAGCCATTTCACGTTATGGATTAACAATTGAAGATGTACAAACCACAATTAGTACCGCTATTGGAGGAATGAAAATTTCAAATACGGTTGAAGGGCGGGAACGTTTTCCTATCCGTATCAGATATGCCCGCGAATACAGAGATAATCCCGAAGATCTGAAAAAAATTCTTATTCCTACTCCACAAATGGTGCAGGTCCCGCTTGGTGAATTAGCTACTATAATTTATAGGCGTGGTCCGCAAATGATTCGTGGTGAAAACACCTTTCTTACCGGATTCGTGATCTTTGACAAAACCCCCAATCAGGCAGAAACAGATGTGGTTGAAGAAGCGCAACGATTCATTGATGCAAAAATTAAATCCGGAGAGTTTGTTGTTCCTCCTGGAGTTTCATTTAAATTTTCCGGGAATTTTGAAAATCAAGTTCGTGCAACAAAAAGACTAATGATAGTTATACCCTTATCATTGCTTTTAATATTTCTTATTCTCTATTTCCAATTCAAAACAGTTATTGCTTCCTGTATTCACTTCTCAGGCGTTTTCGTTGCTTTCGCAGGAGGTTTTATATTAATTTGGTTGTATGGTCAGCACTGGTTTATGAACTTTTCTATTGCCGGGGTGAACATGCATGAACTGTTTCAAATGCATCCCATCAACCTAAGTGTAGCAGTATGGGTTGGGTTCATCTCCTTATTCGGAATCGCAACTAATGATGGTGTAATCATGGGTACTTATATTCATCAAACTTTTGAAACCTTAAAACCAACTACTGTTGAAGAAGTTCGCAATGCAGTTGTGATCGCAGGAAAAAAACGTGTTCGTCCCGCAGTAATGACAGCTGCTTGCGCCATTATCGCACTATTACCAATTCTTACATCCACAGGCAAAGGAGCCGACATTATGATCCCGATTGCAATTCCAACTATTGGAGGAATGATCATACAAATGATGACCATGTATATTGTTCCAGTATTGCAATGTATTTGGAGAGAAGCAGTAGTTAAAAGAGAAATGAAATCAAAATTGTAAACTGAATTTTTATGAAAAATTTAATTATTTTCTTATTTCTTTTCGGGTCAGTGGGTAATACGTTTTCACAAAAGGAACTAAATGATTACCTGAAAACAGCCGCTGAAAACAATGCTTCTCTGAAAATGGCCTTCAGCGAATATAGAGCCGCATTAGAAATGCTTCCCCAGGCAAAAGCATTACCTGATCCGAATCTGATGTTTCAATATTTTACAACTCCGGTGTATCAGGAAATGGGAATACAGCGATTCAGTTTATCTGCATCCCAGGCATTTCCTTGGTTTGGTCAATTAAAAGCAAAGGAACAGGTAGCAGCAGAAATGGCCAAAGCGAAATATCAAGCCTTTATTGATGAACGAAATAAACTATTTAAAGAAGTGAAAGAGATCTATTTTAAACTCTATGTTCAAAATAAATCAGTTGAGATCACTACAGAGAATTTAAAATTATTACAATCCATGCGAGAGCTCGTAAGGATTGGTTTTGAATCTGGAAAGGGGTCCTTTGTAAATGTACTTCGCACTGATATGGAAATTGCAGAAATGGGAAATAAACTTGAATACTTCAAAGACAGCAAGTGGCCGTTACAGGCTGAATTTGAAAAATCTCTCAACACAAAAATTTCAGCAGCTCTTATTTTTCCGGATACTCTTTGGAAAGACACACTTGCCAGTGTAAAAAGCATTCTTATTGATTCTATTGCCATTCATAACCCTTCGTTAAAGAAAATGGATTACGATATAGCTTCCTGGGAAAAACAAATTGAAGCATCAAAAAAAATGGGCTATCCCTCCTTCTCACTTGGGATAACATATACGAATATGTCGAAACGACCGGAACCAAATGGGCGCATACATGAAAACGGAAAAGATATGTATATGTTCCCTGAAATTGGTCTAATGCTGCCTATCTACAGAAAAAAATACAATGCAATGCTGAACGAAGCAAAATTCAGAAGTGAATCAGCATCGTATGAAAAATTAAATATGACATCCGAACTGAACAGTGAACTTGAAATGGCTTACCGCGATTATCTTGATGCTCAGCGAAGAATGATTTTGTATGATCGTTTATACAAACTTGCAAAAAATACACGCGAATTGTTACTTTCAACTTTTTCTACCTCAGGAACAGAATTTGAAGAAGTACTGCGAATGCAGGAACAAGAACTAATGTATGCACTGGAGCTTGAAGATGCGCGTGCTATGCTTAATTCAAGTGTTGCAGAAATAAATTATCTAACAGGAAAACAATAAATATCTACGAAATACGAATTAGTACGAATATACAAATGCGAGGTTAAAGCGAGAATGAATTATTAGGAATAACAGTGTTTGAAGATTCTATAAACTATTGAATGACAAATATTCAAATTATGAAAAACAAAAAACAATTTTTTATCTATGCCGCACTGATAATTGGAGGGATAATTATCGGCTGGATAATTTTTGGAGAAGGAAAAGAAAAATCTTCTCAACAACTATCTACAGATAAAACCATTGACCAACAAACAACAACATGGACTTGCTCCATGCATCCTCAAATAAGACAAAATAAGCTGGGCAAATGTCCTATCTGTGGAATGGATTTAATTCCTCTGAACAGTGGTAATGAAGATAACTCTGAATTTAGCATCACCCAGATGAGTGAAAGCGCCATGAAAATTGCCGAAGTGCAAACAACTTTAGTTCAAAAATCTGCACCTGTAAAGGAAATTCGTTTGACAGGTAAAGTGAAACCTGACGAACGTAAAATAGCAGTTATCACCTCCCGTTTTTCCGGAAGAATAGAAAAACTTTTTGTGAATTTTACCGGACAGGAAGTGCAACAAGGGGAAAAACTAGCAACGATTTATTCACCTGATCTAATTACGGCACAGAAAGAATTGTTTGAAGCAACAAAGTTCAAACAAAGTAATCCTGAATATTATAAAGCAGCGAGAAATAAACTGAAACTCTGGTCGCTTTCTGAAAATCAAATAGACAATATTGAAAAAAATGCAGAACCTCAAAACAATTTTGATATACTCGCTCCTATAAGTGGAACGGTTATGAAAAGAGAAGTTTCGAATGGAGAATATATGGAGGCGGGCGCAATGTTATTTGAAATTGCAGATTTATCTACCGTTTGGATCATGTTCAATGCATACGAAAGCGATCTGCCATGGATCCGCACAAATGATAATTTAACTTTTGAAGTACAATCCATTCCCGGAAAAATTTTCAACGGAAAGGTGACATTCATTGACCCTGTGGTTGATCCGGAGGCTCGGGTAGCATACGTTCGAACAGAAATAACCAATTCGGGCAATCTTCTGAAACCTGAAATGTTCACTCATGGCATTATCAAAACCAAATTACCTTCCATTGAAAATGCACTCATCATACCTAAATCCGCTGTATTGTGGACAGGAAAAAAAGCAATTGTATATGTGAAATTAAAAGAGCAAAAGAAACCAACTTTTGAGTATCGGGAAATTACCCTGGGTGAAGATGCAGGTATTTTTTATGTGGTAAAAGAGGGCTTGCAGGAAGGTGAAGAGGTTGTAACGAATGGAGTTTTCAAAATAGATGGTGCGGCTCAACTTGCAGGAAAACAAAGCATGATGAATCCTGATGCAGGAACATCAAATCCTGAAAAGACGAATGACAAATCTGATCTGAATGAACAGCCGGAAAATAGTTCCGTTAAAAGTACTGTTATCAGTAAAAAAGCTAAAGATGCCTTGCAACCACTTATCGATGAATATCTTTCAATGAAAGATGCGCTGGCTACGGATAATATTGCGGATGCAAAAAATGCAGCAGAAAAAATGCAAAAAACACTCAGCAACATCAACATGAACTTATTTACCGGAGAGGCTCAGAAAGACTGGAAGAAATACAACGCTGATCTACAAAATGTTCTGAAGGAATTATCACAACTTGAAAAAACAGAGGAAATTCGAAATGTATTTCAACAAATTTCTAATAGTATGATCGCTGTCACAAGTTCATTTATGCCCTACAACAAAACGCTTTTTATACAATACTGCCCAATGGCTAACGATGATAAAGGGGCTTACTGGTTAAGTATTTCTAAAGAAATTAAAAACCCTTATTTTGGTAAAGCGATGCTGAAATGTGGTGAAACAAAAAAAACAATTAAATATAATTAGTGCCTCTTTGAACATATGAATTTAATTATTCGCCAATAATGAATAAACACATTCAAATTATAGTATCCCTTATACTTATTTCGGTATGGAGCAGAGCTCAAATACCGAATAACAATTTTGAAACCTGGGCTACTACCAATGGCAATGAAACGCCCGGCAATTGGAGCAACCTGAATCAAATAACATACAATAGCGGTATTTACACCTGTATGAAAGGTACTCCGGGTTATTCTGGTGCTTCTTATTTATTTCTCATTTCAAAAACGATACCGGGTAAAGGAGTTGTTCCCGGTGTTGCTGTTTGTGGTGAAATTGATACAATAACCTATAAACCTAAATCAGGATTCCCTTTTTCCAATCGGCCACAGAACCTAAGTTATTTTATGCAATTTATGCCTTACGATCAAAGCGATTCATCAAGTATAAAAATTTTATTGACTAAGTGGAATCAGGTACAATTTAAAAGAGACACCATTGCTTTTGGTGAAAGTTATTTTAATTCCATGGCGCATGAATGGTTTTACAACGATACCTATCTGGATTACTTTAGTGGCAACAACCCTGATAGTGCTATAATAGTAATTTCATCAAGTAGCAGCATCCCCAAAGATGGAAGCTACATTTACATAGACTATTTACAATTTAATGGGAACGTTATTGGGATTGATGAAAACCATCCTGACACTAATAGTATTTCCATTTTTCCTAATCCATCAGGTGAAACTATAACTGTTAATATTGATAGAGAGGAAGAGTTTCCGATAGAGTTAATTATTTATGATTCCCATGGAAAATTAGCCGGTAGAACTTCTCTTTCAAACCAAAGTACTATTTTAAATATATCTGCTTGGAAAAAAGGAATCTACCTGTTAACACTAAGTACTAAGAAAAACATAATAACTAAAAAATTAATAATTAATTAAACTGCTTATGTGTTCCAAATTAATTTCGGATAAGCAAAACACCCATAAAAGAAGTTAAAGGTGCAATCCACTTGAATGCAACAACAACTCAATTATGAAACATGAAATAAATCATAAATAAATAGTAGCATTTTATTTGTTAATGCACATAACTTTTATAATCTTTGAGCAAGTAATTTTCTGATTTGAAAAAAACAATATCCATATTATTAATATTTATTTTTTTGTTCAGTTCTTCGGGCATTTCAATAAATGCACATTATTGCAAAGGCAAATTAAAGTCTGTCAATTTACTATTTGTTAAAGGATGTAGCTGTGGCAAGAAAAAAATGCCAAAAGGTTGTTGCAAAAACAAAACTGAAATTGTAAAAATTAAAGATAATTTTATTCCAACACCTGTTGTAGTTGTTCCTTCCACTGATATCATTACATTAGCTAATACCTGTATTCAAACACTTTGTTTATCAATTTCCGAAAGCGCAACAGTTGAATCAAATCTAAATTACTTACATCCCCCGGATAAACCTCTCTCCCTTTCAATTCTTTATAGAGCAATCCTGATCTGATTTTTTCTTTTAGCATATTAACACAAATCGCTTGTGCTGATTTGTATTGTTTGTGCTTTTATAATTATTTTAAATACTTTTCAAATTTTCATTTTTATACTATCAAAACCTAAGATTATGAAATTGCCAGCATTTTTATCTATACTAACAATCATAGTTTTGTTATTCTTAAAGTCCCCATTATATGGCCAATGTCATGGAGGAGGAAGTTCTCAGAATACAAAAGATACGCATTCAAAAGTTCTTGCTGATGCAGCAACACCTTCTGATGAAATAATTTTTTATGCATGTCCGATGCATCCGGAAATAAAAAGCCTTAAGCCTGAAATCTGTTCTAAATGTGGAATGAATCTGGAACAGAAAAAAGCGAATATCTATAAAAGCGAACAACAAAAAGATTCTGTTTACTATACTTGCTCCATGCATCCTGCGGCAAACGAAAATAAACCGGGAAATTGTTCTAAATGTGGTATGGAACTTATTAAAAAATCAAGCACAGAATCGGCAACAAATGAAACTAAAAATAACTTTTCATTCAGAGTTTCGGGAAATTGCGGAATGTGTAAAACTCGTATTGAAAAAGCGGCTAAATCGGTGAATGGAGTTAGTTCCGCTAATTGGAATGAGGAAACCAAAATTTTAGCCGTTGTCAGCGAAAACAAAAGTCTGGAAGCAAAAACGGTAAGTGAAGCAATTGCCGCAGGAGGATATGATAACGAGCATAAAACCGCACAAGATGAAGCGTATAATAAATTACCCGGTTGTTGTAAGTATGAAAGGGAAAAAAAATAACCCTTCAAAAAAATACAAGCCTGGTCCTTGTTAATATCAGCATGTTAAAAAAACTCAATTAAAATAAATTATAATCTCAACCAATTAAAAAAAATGAAAACAAAAACTAAATTATTCAGTATAGCATTCATTGCTATTCTTGCCTTTGCAAGTTGTATGAAAGAACCAATGGCTTGCTGTGATGTTCCGACAACAGGAACTATTGGACAGTCCGTCAGCTTTAGCTCTTCTTGTAGTATAGATGCCAGTAAATATGAATGGAATTTCGGTGATGGAAGTGCTGTTTCTACAGAAGCAACGGCAACTCATATTTATACCACAGCCGGAACATATACAGTGAAACTGATGGCAATGAGTAAAAATGAAAAAAAAATGAGTGAGACCACAAAAACAATTACAATTAATTAATTCTAAAAAAATGAAAACAGTTTTAATGATAACGGCATTTGCTTTTACATTCGGTTTTTCAATTTCAAAAAACAGTTCTCCGGGCAATGAGTGGATAGCACCTGCAGGTGCTAATACCGGAATAAACCCGTTAAAAGACAATGTAGTAGCAACAACAGAAGGTAAAAAAACATTTACATTATTATGTGCAGTGTGCCATGGTGATAAAGGCAAAGGGGATGGTATAGGCGGAATGACACTTGTTCCAAAGCCAGGTAATTTCACATTAGAAAAAACTCAATGCCAAACGGATGGCGCATTATTTTGGAAAATGAGTGAAGGTCGTGCCCCTATGGCAAGCTATAAAACCATACTTACTGCAACCCAGCGTTGGCAATTAGTAAATTATATCAGAACTTTTAAAAAATAATATCATGAAAATAAAAATCATTTCAGTATTCTTCTTTATGATAGCTTTTGGAGCATCATTCGCTCAAGACACGATCCAAACTCAGTTAGATGTCATCACTAGTGAAATTCAATCGCTGAAGAAAGAAGACAAAACACATTTCATGCTACGTGGTTTTGCACAATTTGGATTAGATGCAACACATGATAATATAAATTTCAATATGACTTCGTTCAACCCTGTATTATTATGGAGACAAGGAGACCGCTTCCTTTTCGAAAGTGAATTGGAAATGGAATTTATTAATAATGAATTAGATATTCATTTGGGATTTGCCAATGCGTCTTATGTAGTTTCAAAAGGACTGATTGTAAGAGTAGGCAAGTTTCTGATCCCATTTGGAACATTTGGTGAAAAATTTCATCCTTCCTGGGTAAATAAATTCAGCACAACACCTTTGGGAGTAGGGCATGATGGAATAGCTCCATCAGCAGATATCGGCATTGAAATACGGGGAGGATTACAATTGGGTAAATCTAAACTAAACTACTCTATTTACGGTGTCAATGGTCCCGGAATAAAAGATGGAACGGACGAACCGGAAGAAGCAGGAATGTTGTCTTTTGAAAATTCAACGGATAATAACAATAACAAAGCGGTGGGTTCCCGGATTGGATTTTTACCATTTGCTAACTCTTCTTTAGAAATTGGTGCTTCCGGATATTATGCAATGCCGGGTTCTGAAGAATCTCCGTTTGAAGGGGATACCTTAAACGAAGATTTGAATTATAAAGAAGTTAGCGCTTTGCTTACAGCATTTGACTTATCGTATGTTAAAATTATCAGTCCGCTTAAAAGCATCATTGATATCAAAGGACAATACAGTCTTTCAACTGTTAGCAAAGCGACTTACTTTAATCCTGAGGATACCATGCGATATTCCTTTACCAACAATAGTTCCGCCTATTATGCACAATTAGCTTTCAGACCCGCATTAGCTGACAATGCTTTTTTAAAAAATATTGAACTTGTTGGCAGATATTCCGCCTATACGACTCCGGAAGGTTCGCTTTGGGAAAGCAAACAATCGCAAATAGCTGTAGGCTTAAATTACTGGTTTACCTGGAGAACAGTTTTGAAAGCCAGCTACCAGATAACTACCATCGAAAAAGAAGGTGCCCCCGGGGAACACAGCGGACACGGAGGTACTACAGGGAATGTATTCTCCCTCTATTTTGCAGTTGGTTTATAAAACATTAAAACAAAAAATTATGAAAAAAATAAAATTTATTACCTGTTTAATAATTGCGGTTTTTATGGCATCCGTTTTTATTCAGAGTTGTGCTTCTTCCAAGGAGGCTATTGCCAATAAATCAGGAGCACAATTATGGGGAGAAAACTGTATTCGTTGCCACAATACCCCATCACCAGCAGATTTTAATGATGCCCAATGGAAAACAGTAGGATTACACATGCAGGTTCGTGCCAATTTAACGAAAGATGAAGCAGAAAAAATAGTTGTTTTTCTGCAATCAGCAAATTAATAAATGTAGAGTGATTGCTAAGAATATCGCTTATTTATACGCTATTTCGATTTGAAATTTTGTATATTTGATTTGAAAAAATTATATTGATTTATAAAAAATCAAATGAAATTACATTCTAAAATTACTGAAAACATAGACAAAGAAATTCAAGAAATAAAAATTAATAATCAAACGCTTTATAAAGAAATTTGCTTTATAAATGTGACTGTAGGAAGTAATTTCCGCTGCTTGAAATTTGTATGAACTATATTATTTTAACTTAAAGAATTCTTAAAAAAAATTAACATTTAAAAAAAACACCATGAAAAAAATTCTACTATCTCTCACAATGCTACTGACAAGTAGTATTGCATTTTTTGGACAAACCGATTTTAATGTTACAGATTGCGCTGGAACTCAGCACCAACTATTTTCTGAATTAGATGGCGGAAAGGTTGTTGTTTTAGTTTGGGTTATGCCATGCTCATCATGTATCCCCGGAGCAAAAGCCGCTTATAATGCATCTGCGTCATTTTCAAGTTCAAATCCGGGACGGGTTGTTTACTATTTAATAGATGATACAGGGGGCAGCTGCAGCACTTTAAATTCTTGGGCCTCAACAAATGCAATTATTCCAAGTTCGGTTTTTGCAAACACCGGAAATGTTATAAAAATGACTGATTATGGTTCTTCAGGAATGCCAAAAGTTGTTGTATTAGGAGGTACCGGGCATACTATATTTTACAATCAAAATAATACCGGCTTTACACAGGCTGCAATAACCACCGCTATCACTAATGCTTTGGCAGCACCTAATTCAATTGGCATTAATGAAACTAATGCTACAAATTTCGAATTAATATTATTTCCAAATCCGGTAACAAATACAACAAAAGTAAACTATACATTAGCGCAAACAGCGGAGGTAAGTTTTGCTATCTATAATGTTTTAGGTGAAAAAGTGAAAACTATTTCTACAGAAAAACAAACAGCAGGCAAACATGAAACATTAATTAGTTGTGAATCACTAAGCGATGGTGTTTATTTTATTCAGCTAAAAGTTGCCGACAAAACAGAACTACTTAAGTTTTCAATTGTGCATTAAATTATTTCCATTTTAGAGCTTGTTTAAATTTGAGTAAAAGATTAGATTTTTAATATTTTTTACCGTTTTGAATGAAGCTTAAACAGGCTCTTAATCTATCTGGTATTTTGGATGTTTTTTTAGTCAATTTTAGACCAAGGCGAGAGATCTCAAAAATCGAAAAAAAGATTCTGATTTTGGTCAAATGACAGATTTGATTTTAATCTTTCATGTAGTTTTATTTTATTTTTTAAATATTTTTATTATGCGTATTCTCCTTTTCTCTTCGTTTTTATTCCTCTTATCTTCAAAGACGCTATATTCTCAAGGTTGTTGTTCTGGTGGCAGCGGAAGTCCGATTGCAGGAGGAACTTCGCAGGGAGTTCTCGCTGAAAGACAAATGGAATTAAATGCTAATTTTCAATACCTGGATACAAAAAAATTTTTTACTGGTGATCGTCACGATACCGCTAAACTGTTTGATGATTTACAGTCAAAATATTTATATTTCCGATTAGCTTATGGAGTTACTAAAAACCTTACCATGTCTGTTGAGGCGGGATATTTCGTCAACAAAACTCAGATCGGTTTATATAAAAAGGATACCATCACTTCAAGTGGAATTGCTGACCTGATTTTGTTTCCGAGATATACCGTTTACAGCAAAAACACCGAAACAAAACGAACAGAATTAACATTAGGTTTAGGGTTTAAAATCCCTTTGGGCAAATATGATGACTCAACTGTTGTTTATACTGATCCTACTACAGGAGAAAAACTATATACCACCTCAACACCGGCTGTACAACCTTCTACCGGTTCACACGATTTTATTTTTTATGGTTTCTTTTACCGGGGCTATCCTGAAAAAAACTTTAAACTCTTTATGAATGCTTTATACGTAAAAAAAGGCTGGAATCCTTTAGGGGAAAAATTTGGCGATTATGCAAGTGTTGGGTTATTTGCCGGACAAACATTTTTTAAAAAACTGGGCGTTACCATCCAATTAAAAGGTGAATGGATCGGGATGCTGAAATCGGCATCAAATGTTGATTTAGTTGCCTATTACGGACTATATAAAGAAGATACCGGTGGCAGAAAAGTGTTACTTGTTCCTCAATTAAGTTATAGTTATAAAAAATTCACCCTGTTTGCATTAAGTGAATTCCCTATTTATCAATATGTAAACGGATCGCAAGTAGGGTCTCAATATCAAATTACTGCCGGACTGACCTATCGCTTTATGATTAAAAAGAAAGCAGTAGTAGAGGAAAAAAAGGCTGAATAATTTTTATCACTTTTGTTGTGATTTTTTCTGAAAAATTTATCAGATGACTAAAAAAAATATTTGCTTTTTAAGCATTTTATTTTTGTGTTTAACACTTGTAATAGTTGGGCAGCCTTGCCCCTCCACAAGCTTTAAAAAGCTGATCTACCAAAATGACTCCACTTTATATCCTGACAATATAATTGATGCAATAAATGTTACAAATGATAGTGCATATTTTATTGGCCGGACTCAAATCGCTAAGATTGATTTGAATGGAAATAACATTTGGAATGGGTCACAAAACAATACTTATTTTGGAACTGACCCTCTGCCTTATTATTCTCCCGATAGCAACTATTTTTTAGTACTTGGAAACTATAAATTTATTCACATAGATGCCAATGAAACTATTTTATGGCAAAAATTTTTGCTGGATACAAATTGTTATTGTAACCCGGTGGTTAAACACATTACTCAAACTTCTGACGGGGGCTTTATTATTACCGGCTCGAAAACTATTTTAGATACTACTTTTTATAGAAACCGGGTTTTTATTGTAAAAACAAATTCAACCGGTGATACATTATGGACAAAAACAATTGGAAAGTCTCCTTCAGATAATGAGGGTTATTATGCCCAGGAAACATCAGACGGAGGATATCTGGTGCTTGCAAGTATTGAATATGTAGATACGAATGCCATCCAAACTTATAAAGTGGGTGTATTAAAACTTAATAACAATGGACAAGAGCAATGGTTTAAATCAGAATTAAGATCCATTTTTTATGGTGCAAAAATAAAAGGATTAAAAACAATTGATGGTAATTGCGTCCTTGTTGCATCAATTGATTCAAATTTAGTTGCAACCTATTTTGTAAAAATCAATGAAAATGGAGATGTTCTTTTGGATACTGTTTTTCAAGATAGAAAATTTAATGGAGGAATTATGCAGCTTGCAAATGGAGATTACCTTATTGGGATGCAAGATAGTTTAACAAAAATGGATGAAAATACAAATGCCCTCTTATGGAGTAAATCATTTAGTGGCAGCTTCGGAGAAAACATATCAATAAACTCTATTAAACCTACCTGTGATAACGGATTAATACTGGGAGGTAATAGTGGCATATATAGAAGTACGAACATCCATCATGGCCAGGTTGATAATTATTATGATTTTTATGCTTATCTTATTAAAACAGACAGCACGTATTTTGATATCACTATTACAGGATTAGAGGAACCGGCACATAACCTTGCAAATACAATAAAGATCTTTCCTAATCCCTTTAGTTCACAAACAAGTATATTATTTACCAACGAGCTAAACAATGCGACTTTAATAATAACAGATCTACTTGGGAAAGAAATAAAATCAATACCTTTTTCAGGCAAACTAATAAATCTTGAAAAAGATGAAATGAAAAGAGGAATCTATTTTGTTGAAGTAATTGATAACAAAAAAAACAGAATTACAAAAAAAATTGTTATTCAATAACAATATTTTAAACCCTAAAATCACCTTCCCATTGATTTAAAAAGCCTTGTATTTTCTTACAATTTTTAGCCCCTTATTTTGTTAACTAAATGTTAATAAAATAAGGCGTTTTATTTTCTTGCTTTCCCCTTATTTTTAAGGGAAAATCGCTATATTTGTTAGCTTTAAAAAAAGCCAAAAAATTATAAAAAATATTATGGAAGAAACAGTGAACGAAAAGAACTTACAATCATCAGCATACTCAGCTGACAGTATTCAGGTATTAGAAGGGTTAGAAGCGGTGCGTAAGCGCCCATCTATGTATATTGGTGATACCGGTCAAAAAGGATTGCACCATTTGGTTTACGAAGTAGTAGATAATTCCATTGACGAAGCGCTGGCCGGACATTGTAAAAACATCCTTGTTTTTATTAATCAGGATAACTCAATTACCGTAAAAGATGATGGTCGTGGTATCCCGACAGATTACCATGCCAAAGAGAAAAAATCGGCATTGGAAGTGGTAATGACTGTTTTGCATGCGGGAGGTAAATTCGATAAAGATTCCTATAAAGTTTCCGGTGGTTTGCATGGCGTTGGTGTATCCTGTGTAAATGCTCTTTCATCTCATTTAACTGTGAATGTCCATAGAAATGGAAAAGAATACATTCAGGAATATAATATTGGTAAACCTCAGTATCCTGTTAAGGAAGTTGGTCCAACTGATATCAGAGGTACCATTGTAACGTTTAAACCGGATGAAACTATTTTCAATACCCTCGTTTACCATTATGATATTATTGCTGCCCGTTTACGCGAATTGTCTTTTTTAAATAAAGGGATCCGTATCACATTAACAGATTTACGTGAAAAAGATGAAAATGGAAATGACAGATCAGAAGTGTTTTATTCTGATGGCGGATTAAAAGAGTTTGTTTTATACCTGGATGCAACCCGTGAAAAACTGATTGATGATGTTATTTACATGGAAGGCGAAAAAAACGGGATCCCAGTTGAAGTTGCCATGATGTACAATACCTCCTATTCCGAAAATTTACATACGTATGTAAACAATATCAACACACATGAAGGCGGAACGCACTTAGCCGGATTCAGAAGAGGTTTGACCCGTACGCTAAAATCGTATGCAGAAAAGTCAGGGATGTTGGCAAAAGTAAAATTAGAAATTAATGGTGACGACTTCCGTGAAGGCTTAACAGCTGTTATTTCTGTTAAAGTACAGGAACCTCAGTTTGAAGGGCAAACCAAAACAAAACTTGGGAATAATGAAGTGATGGGAGCTGTTGATATTGCAGTTAGCGAAATGCTGAATAATTATTTGGAAGAACATCCAAAACATGCCAGAGTAATTGTTGACAAAGTAATTTTGGCAGCTACAGCTCGTCACGCAGCACGTAAAGCCCGTGAAATGGTGCAACGTAAAAATGTTCTGACCGGTTCAGGATTGCCCGGTAAACTTTCCGATTGTTCTGAATCAGACCCTTCTTTATGTGAATTATATTTAGTAGAGGGTGATTCCGCAGGTGGTACAGCAAAACAAGGTCGTAACAGAGCATTCCAAGCAATCCTGCCATTAAGAGGTAAAATTCTTAACGTGGAAAAAGCAATGGAATATAAAATTTATGATAACGAAGAGATCAAAAATATATTTACTGCATTGGGTGTATTTCGTGGAACCCCTGAAGATGATCGTGCTTTGAATATTTTAAAATTACGTTATCATAAAGTAGTCATCATGTGTGATGCCGATGTGGATGGTAGTCATATCACTACTTTAATATTGACATTCTTTTTCCGTCATATGAAAGAGTTAATTGAGAACGGATACATTTATATTGCTACGCCTCCTTTATATTTGGTGAAGAAAGGTAAAGAGCAAAGATATTGCTGGACCGAAGAAGAAAGAACTGCTCACATTAAAGAACTGGCAGGTGGTGAAGGGAAAGAAAGCACGGTAGGTGTTCAACGCTATAAAGGTCTTGGAGAGATGAACGCGGAGCAATTATGGCAAACAACTATGAATCCTGAGTTCAGAACGTTACGCCAGGTTACTATTGATAGCGCTGCGGAAGCCGATAGGATATTCTCCATGCTGATGGGTGATGAAGTTCCACCACGTAGAGAATTCATTGAAAAAAATGCGAAGTACGCAAAAATTGATGTTTAATGATTTAAATTTATCACTGATTAATGAACCAGTCAATTTGTTTTGACCTCTCCCCTTAATTCCTGTCCGAAGGAGATGGGAAATTGGATTTATTCATATTAAGCATTGGTATTAGAATCCATTAAAAAGTCGGTCAGAATTATTCTGACCGACTTTTTTTATCCTAAAAATTATTTGACAAAGTCCTCTAAAGGGAATAAAAAAAACAGCCCTGCAATTCTGCAAGGCTGCTATGTTTTAATTTATTTAAAATTATCTTTTGCCTTTTTTAACCGGTGTTTTCGGAAATACTTTTGCATCTTTTTGAGCAGGTTGTTTAATATCACTATCTTCAACCGGATTTCTCTCATAATCCTTGAATATTCCCATTTCAGGCGATTTTCCAAACAATTCTGGTCTCAGGTATTTTCCATCCCAGGAGCCGGTTTTCTCAACTTCAACTTTAATTTTATCAGGGTTTTGTTGAATATAAGGATCATTACGATCAGCATAAACAACCCAAGAAACCTTTTGCCCCGGTTTTCCACCTGCAATTTCAAATATCCTGTTACTGATCTCTTTTTTAATATACAAATTAGATGGTACTCCTATTGCAGTCAAATTATAACTAAAATTAATATTGATTGCATCAAAATAACTTGGCATTTCAACTGTCGATTCGCCATTTGCATCAAGAATAACATTCCCTCTATAAACATTTAATACCTCATTTGACTCAATGGAAAAGTGCTTTAACAATTTATGTTGCGGATCCAGAGGGTGATCTATAACGAAAGGTTTGGCCCCACTAGAACCCATATCTCCGTTTGAAAAAACTCCCCAGCCTGTTGCAGGAGCCTGTCCTATTACACCTACAGAATTTACACTAGTCCCGGCGGTTAGTCCAAATACTCCGACACTCGCAACATTAGTTGCGCTAGTCGCCTGCCCTGTTAATGCAACAGTTGCATTGTTCGATAATGCAGCCAGGAAAACACCAGCTGCTACCCCGGAAGTTTGTCCCCAAACAGCAGCATGAGCAGCATTTGTGCTGGTTGAAACAGAGGAAGCATAAATAACTTGCGTATTCATCCCGGCTGTTGCCAATGTATTTTGTATGGAAGCAACTCTTCCATTACCTACAGCAGATGCAAACAATGTTACATCCGTATTTAATGCATTGGAAGTCTGAAAATTTCCGGCACGCCCTAAACCTGAGTGAAAAGAACCTAAACCAATGGCTGTAGCGGTAGCATTATTTTGTTGAATTTCTGCAGCACGGCCGGTACCATTAGTGATACCCCATAAAGATGTGGAAGCATTCGCAGCATTTGCGATTTGAAAAACACCTGCATCTCCTAATCCGTCATTTTCTCCATAAACTGCTGTTGATGCTGCCGTACCGGCTGCCGGAATGAACCCCAGTACACCGATTCCTGAAAGATCGTTTTCTCCTAATACTCCTATTCCACTTGAGGTATTCAAACCATAAACACCTTGTCCTGCACCATTATTATCTCCTAATACACCGATACCTGTTGTTTGTGAAGTACCCCAAACTCCACCACCTGTGCCCGTATTTTCACCATAAATTCCAAAAGCTGTACCTGCACTTAGTCCACTAATAGGCCAGGTTAAGGTTGCTGTGGTATTTATTGCTCCCGGATAACCAAAGCCTGCAACTTCCATAACATCGGTTGTTGCACTAATAGGTGCCGCAAGATTTACAAGGATATTGCCATTTACAGTTGAGCCAACAACTCTCATCCGCTCATTTGTTGCAGCACTTCCTCTTGTTTTTATAACCCAATCCTGATTATCATTTGTTCCAATATAGTTGGCAGCCGGGGTTGTTCCTGTATTACCGGTTGTTAACCATGCACCTGAAGCAGTAGTTAATGGGCCACCAGAGCCTGCAGTACCGGTTAATGTCAAAGTTCCACTTGTATTATAAGATAATGTTGAAAGTGTCCAAGTCGGTCCTGTAGCGCCAGTTGCACCAGCTGCCCCAGTAGCTCCTGCTGTTCCAGTAGCTCCGGTAGCACCAGCTGTTCCAGTCGCACCTGTAGTACCTGTAGCACCAGCAGTCCCGGTCGCTCCGGTAACACCATTTGTTCCTGTTGCACCGGTAGCTCCCGCTGTTCCTGTCGGGCCGGTTGCACCGGCAATTCCGGTAGCACCTGTTGGACCTGTTGGACCTGTGGCACCAGGAGTTCCTGCACCAAAACCTGTAGCACCGGTAAGTCCGGTTGGGCCGGTTGCACCGGTAGCTCCCGCTGTTCCTGCTCCTGTTGGACCAGTATCACCTGTTGCACCTGTAACACCATTTACCCCTGTAGGACCGGTAACACCATTAATGCCTGCCATTCCGGTCGGACCAGTAGGGCCTACAGAGCCTGCTCCGCCTCCCGAATTGCATAACGAAACCCATGAAGTAGTTGGTACTCTATAAAAACAATAACACATTGAATCGGTGTTAAATATTAATAAGGCATTGGCAGGTGCTGCAATAGCGTTCATGCCGGCAGTATTCATTCGAGGAATTAATAATCCTTTATTTGCAGAAAGTAACTCTAAAATAGCGCTTGCATCAGGAGTATTAGTTCCTATACCCACATTATCCTGAGCATTACTGTTTTTTGGAATAAAAACAATCATAAAAGAAATAATGCCAATAATTGCAAGCAGTTTGTATAATTTATTTTTCATTTTTGAGAGGTATTTATTTTTACAAATCTAATGTTTTTAAAATAGTATTTAATATTTTTATATGGGGAAAAGCTATGCCTTTTTATTATCATATTAGACGCAAGACTCAGTCATTAAGTTGCATTAAATTATAAAACCAGATTTTAAAATTCAATGTCCAGATCAAATGCCTGTCGAAGTTTATTGATAGTTGGATTTTTTTCTGATAACCTTTTATACCTGTCAGTTGCAGTATATAGGTTTGTTTTTTCTTCTGACACAGTCATCACAAGGCTCATTGAAATGGAATAGTTATTTAATTCCTTGCGTAAAAAGTCCAGAAAATTCATTTTATCTTCATTAATGGCCTCTTCCAATGCTTTATTATTTATGGGGAACTCAACAATTGTTTCATTCGTTAAATTTGGGCGCTTACTTAATAAAGCACTTGCTAATCCGGCTCGTTTTTCTTTTAATCCATTGGCATACTTATTCCAGGCAACTTCAAGCGCTTGTTGCGTGAACGGGACTTTTGGCTGACCGGATAATAGTATGTTTTGTTCAACATTATTATCAGAAAGGTTTTTAGTTTTTTTTTCGGAATTCAGATGTTGCTGAATAGAAGGTGTACTTGTTTTTATTAGTGGCTTTTTCACAGTTGCTACACTGCTTTCCGGATTCACCGGAGTGTTTTTTAAAACCGGCTGTTCGTTAGTAATAACCGGCTGTTTAACAGATACTGAAGATGTGGATAATACCGAATTAACAAGCCCTTCAGGTATTTTAGGTTTAGCTATTGGCTTGATTAAGTCATTTTTTTTTTCGGTATCAGTCCCGATGGAGTTGATAGAACAAAGTTGCAGTAACGCTAACTCCACCTGGAGTCGATGATTTTTACTGGACTTGTACTGTATATCCGTTTTATTGAGAATCGTTAATCCTTTTACCAAAAATGACATGGAGCATTTCCCGGATTGATCCTTGTATTTATCTCTGATCTTAGTCCCGACTTCCAGCAATTGAATTGTTTCGACATCTTTACTTACTAATAAATTGCGCAAGTGTTCTCCCATACCGGCAACGAAATTATGTCCATCAAAACCATTATTTAATATTTCGTTAAATATTAATAATGCCTGTGAACTATTTTCATTTAAAACGGCCTCTGTTACCTGAAAATAATAATCGTAATCAAGAATATTCAAATTATCAATTACTGCTTTATAAGTAACCGTATTACCTGCAAAACTAACGATCTGGTCGAAGATCGAACAGGCATCCCGCAAAGCGCCATCTGCTTTTTGAGCGATGATCTGCAAGGCATCTGTTTCGGCAGTTACATTTTCACTTTTAGCAATAAATGCAAGATGATTCGCAATATCATCAATTTGAATTCTGTTGAAATCAAATATCTGACAGCGTGAAAGAATTGTTGGGATAATTTTATGCTTTTCAGTGGTTGCCAAAATAAAAATGGCATGTTTTGGTGGTTCCTCCAAGGTCTTCAAAAATGCATTGAATGCACTTGTTGAAAGCATGTGAACCTCATCAATGATATAAACTTTGTGAGTACCTAGTTGTGGGGCATAACGCACCTGATCAACCAGATTACGGATATCATCAACCGAATTATTGGATGCTGCATCTAATTCAAACACATTATGTGATGCACCACTATTGAATGACTGGCAAGATTCGCACTGATCACAAGCTTCGGTTTCTGAAGTACGATTGGTACAATTAATTGTTTTTGCCAGGATACGGGCACAAGTCGTTTTACCAACGCCACGAGGGCCGCAGAATAAAAAAGCCTGAGCCAAATGACCGGTTTTTATGGCATTTTTTAAAGTATTGGTAATGTGCTCCTGACCAACAACAGTGTTAAATGTTGCCGGGCGATATTTGCGAGCCGATACAATAAAATTATCCATACTTTTTGTTTCTCTTTTTTTAGGAAGACAAATTTAAAGATAAAAAGTAATTTTTTGCAGATTGTTAAAAAGTTAATTTGGAAGGCGGATTTCGGAAGTTAAAAGTTAAAAAGGTGAGAGTGAAAATTGAGGTTTGAAGATTTGACTAGCACTATTAATTATATCCGACAGACAGGAACACCTAAACCCGATAGCAATGAAAAGCCCGCTAAAGGAAGGATTGCGGGTGGCGCGGACTTGTAATAAATAGCGGGACAGAAGGAATGGAAGAGCGACAGACCTCGCTTTACAACCAATTGAAAATATACTATAGTCCTTTCGCAACCTCACCCTAAGCCCTCTCCTTGAAAAAGGAGAGGATTAATTGGTCTATACTATGTTTTCAATTGATTACTGAAAAAACTGAGAAATTCTTTGGTCAAAATTCAAAATTTGCTATCTTTGCATCCCTTTTAGAAAAAGGAATAATTAATTATTAACCAATTAAATTACAAAACAATGCTAAAACATTATGAAACCGTCTTCATTATGACTCCCGTTTTGTCTGAAGAACAGGCAAAGGAGACGGTAAGTAAGTACAAAAAGATACTTACAGACAATGGCTGCAAAATTGTAACCGAGCATGCTTGGGGCTTACGCAAATTGCAGTATCCAATTCAAAAGAAAACAACTGGTTTCTACCATTTGTTTGAATTTCAAGCTCCTGCCACATTTGTTGCAGATTTAGAAGTAGCTTACAAACGTGATGAGCGCTTGTTACGCTTCTTAACAGTTGCTCTTGATAAGCATGCAGTTGCATACAGCTTAAAAAGCAGAAACAAAACAAAAGTAGTAGCTTAATTCATTCAATTTAAAACAACCAGAAAATGGCAGCAAATTCAGAAATCAGATATCTTACACCTCCCACAGTGGATGTGAAGAAAAAGAAATACTGCCGCTTCAAAAAAAGCGGAATAAAGTATATCGATTACAAAGACCCTCAATTTTTATTGAAGTTCATTAATGAGCAAGGTAAAATTTTACCTCGCAGATTAACAGGTACATCAGTTAAATATCAACGTAAAGTTTCAAAAGCTGTAAAGCGTGCTCGTCACTTAGCTTTATTGCCTTATGTTGCTGATATGTTAAAATAAGAGAAAGACATGGAAGTAATTTTAAAACAGGACGTTAAAAACCTTGGATACAAGGATGACGTAGTAAATGTAAAACCAGGTTACGGAAGAAACTTTTTAATTCCGAAAGGAGTTGCTGCAATGGCAACCGGTTCGGCAAAAAAAATGTTGACAGAAACTGTAAAACAGCGTGCATTTAAAGAACAAAAAATTAAAACTGCTGCAGAATCTGCTGCAGCTAAATTAAAAGAAATGATTGTTAAAGTTGGAGCAAAAGTAGGTGAATCCGGAAAAATTTTCGGTTCAGTTACCACAGTTCAGTTGGCTGACGCAATTAAAAAATTAGGTTACGATGTGGATAGAAAAAACATCACGATGACTGAAGAAAGTATCAAAACTGTTGGTACTTATACAGCTGATGTACGTTTTCACAAAGAAGTAACCGGAACAGTTACATTTGAAGTTGTTCAGGAGTAATTTTTCTTTTTTACTAAAAAACATCGCTTCCGATATATTCGGAAGCGATGTTTTTTTTGTTTCTTTTTTTAACCTTAATTATTTTTCCTCTTCGTTTTCTTTTTGAAAATATTTATAACTTACGGAAACTTCGCTTTCTGAATCATCCGTATTTTCACTATTTTCAGGATCAATAGTATCCTCATCTTCCTCTTCGCCAAAATCATATTTTTGCGACACAGGTCCTTCTTTACGAAAATAATAAGCAGTAATTAAACCTGCTAAAGAACCTAACAAATGCGACTCCCAGGAAATACCGGGCTGAATGGGAAAGATCCCCCAAACTGTTCCTCCATATAAAAACACTACGAATAATGACAAAGCCATCAAACGGGTGTCTCTTCTGAAAACTCCACTAAAAAACAAAAATGTCACAAAACCATAGATCAACCCGCTTGCCCCAATATGGTATGCATCTCGTGCTGCGGCCCAAACCCAAAGACCAGTCATCAGGTAAACCCAAAAAAACACCTGAAAAGCAATGGTCCGGTAAAAGAAAAAGATGATACTTCCTAAAACCAAAAGAGGCAATGAATTTGACATTAAATGTGTAAAATTAGCATGTAATAAGGGGGCAGTAAATATTCCAAATAGCCCATGTATCGTTCTGGGATACAATCCATACCATGAAAAATCAGTTTTTTCTGCTACTTCAAAAAGTTTTACTCCCCATAAAACGATCACAAATAAACACGGGTAAAGAACACTTATAAAGAATTTGGAGGTTTTATTCCGCATATTAAACTTATACTTAAAAGAGGTGAAAAAGTTTTATTAGTTAGCAAGTGTCATACCAATATTATAAAATGCCAGAAAGGCATTTTTAGCAATCGTATTTGATTTTATATTTTTATTTATTTACTTTTAGATTCAATTGTAATGAAAAAAATAGCAGCATTATTTTTACTTTCCATTTTTTTGTTTAATACAGTGGGATTCTACTTTGTATTCAGAGCTGAACAATATTTAGTGAAATCAGAAGTGCAAAACAAAATAAAATCAGGCTTTGATCCCTCAGAATTAGAGGCCGTTACTATCAACAAAGATAAATTAGCAGATGTTCAATGGTTGAAACATGGTAAAGAAATGTTTTATAATAATCAAATGTATGATATTGTAAAAAGCACAGAAACATCCTCAACCATTACCTTTTATTGTATCAATGATACAAAAGAAAAAGCCTTATTGAGTAAACTGGAAAACCATATCAATACGCATGTTGTATCAAGCAATCCGACAAAAAACGATTCATCAAAAAAAATTATTGATACGGTCATAAAGTTATACTTTTCGAATCAGATGTCATTTTCAGTTTTTCAAAGTGAATCAACAATTCACTATTTTATTTCCAATTTAATTTACACACCTGCTCTTTTAGAAATAACCTCTCCACCTCCTGAATTTGTTTAAGTTTCCATTTCGAATCAAATAATTGTTGTTTAATTTAAACAAATCCTAAGCTATTCTGAATAGCTGGGAAGTGATTTATTTGTATTCTATCGTTATGATTTATTTTCAGACTTCTCTTTGCGTTCAGCGATAAAACCTGCTGAAGGTGGAGGAAGGTATTCATATTAAATTAGGATAAATAAAAATGAAAAAATATCTATTTAGCCTGACAATGCTACTTTGTGCAATGATTGCAGGAGCTCAAACATTAATTATAGTGGATAAAACAACACGGCAAACGCTACCCGGGGTAATTGTTTATTCAAACAACCCTAAGGTGTCCATTCTTTCTAATTCAAAAGGACAGGTTGACGCAACTTTATTTAAGACAGCAGATAGCATCCATTTTAGCTTTGTAAGTTACGAACCGATCGTATATTCCTACCAAAAGCTCGAATCGATGAATTTCAAAGTTGAACTATCTGAAGCAACCATCTCGCTTGGAGAAATAGTTGTATCTGCAAACCGTTGGGAGGAAGCACAAATTGAGACACCTAACCGGATCGAAAAGATCAGTAAAAAAGATGTTGATTTCCAAAACCCACAAACATCCGCAGATGTGTTGGAAACAAGTGGCTATGTGTATATTCAAAAAAGTCAACTAGCCGGGGGATCACCCTCTCTGAGGGGCTTTGCTACCAACAGAGTAATGCTGGTGGTGGATGGTGTAAGAATGAATAATGCTATTTTCAGGTCGGGAAATTTACAAAGTGTTATTTCTATCGATGCCTCTGCCCTTGAAAGCGCAGAGGTGCTTTTTGGCCCTGGCGCTGTCATGTATGGTAGTGACGCTATTGGGGGAGTAATGGATTTTCACACCCTGAAACCAAAATTTTCCGATAGCACCACTAAGTTGCTATTCACAGGTAATGCCTTCGGACGTTTTTCATCAGCCAATACTGAAAAAACAGGACACTTGGATTTTAATATCGGAATAAAAAAATGGGCCTTTGTTACCAGCATCAGTTACTCTGATTATGATGATTTACATGCAGGCTCTTTCGGGAATCATTATTTTCTTCGGCCTTCTTATGTCGGAAGATTTGACAGTAAGGATTCCATGCTTATAAACAACGACTCTTCCCTTCAGATTGGTTCCGCATTCAGCCAGGTAAATTTAATGCAAAAGATCTATTTTAAATCCGGTAAGTCCTGGGATATTGATTATGCATTTCATTATTCGGCAACATCTGATGCACCCCGTTATGACCGTCTTTATCTGGATGCAGATAATAATGGAACGCTCGATTACGGGGAATGGTATTATGGTCCACAAAAATGGATGATGAATCGATTGGGAATTACACATACACAAATTACTAAGATTTATGATCAATTACGGATTGTTGCGGCAATGCAGAATAATGAAGAAAGCCGTCACGATAGAAAATTTAACAACAAAAAAATGCGTAATCAAACAGAAACCGTTGATGCCTATTCCTTCAATCTCGACCTGGATAAAAAGATAACTGAAAAAGCCACTTTATTTTATGGAGTTGAAGCACTTTACAATAAGATTGGGTCAGTGGCAAACCGCATTCATCTCGAAACACATGTTGAGGAACCCACTAACACCCGTTATCCTGATGGGTCCACCTGGCAGGCCTATGGTGCATATTTAAATATGAAATACAAACTTCATTCGAAATGGATTGTTAATGCGGGTGCACGTTATACTCACTATTTGATAAAAGCCGACTTTGATACCACTTTTTTCCCTTTTCCTTTTGTTCATGCTGAAAATAGCAATGGAGCATTAAATGGTAGTTTGGGATTGGTATTTAGTCCAAATCCTAAATGGCAACTCTATTTGAATGGATCAACTGGATTTCGTGCCCCCAATATTGATGATATGGGAAAAGTTTTTGATTCGGAACCGGGAACAGTTGTAGTTGCTAATGCCGACTTAAAACCTGAATATGCATATAACGCAGAAATAGGAACAGCTAAAACAATTGGAGGTTTTCTGAAAGTGGATTTTGCCGGGTATTATACCTTGCTAAAAAATGCGCTTGCGCGCAGGGCGTTTCAATACAATGGTCAGGACAGTATTATTTATGATGGGCAAATGAGCCAGGTCCAGGCAATTCAAAACATTACCGCAGCTTATGTATATGGTGTTCAAGCAGGTGTTGAAATTAGCTTTGGTAGAGGGATAGGGCTAAGAAGCACCATCAGCTATCAAAAAGGAGAAGAACAAAGTGAGGAGCGTTTGATTTATTATCCAAAACCACATGTTGCGCCATTGTTTGGAAGTACACATTTAACCTATGTACGTAAAAAACTTAAACTTGATTTGTATGCACAGTATAACAGCAAAATGGGATACAAGGATCTTCCTTTGGTTGATCGCACCGATAATGCTTCATATGCAAAAGATGCCAGCGGACTTCCTTTTGTTCCGGGCTGGTACACCCTCAATTTCAAAGCAGCCCTTTTTATAAACAAATTTTTTTCTGTGAATGCCGGTGTTGAAAACATAAACGATCAGTTGTACAGAACCTATTCATCAGGCATAAGTTCACCAGGAAGAAATTTTATTGTTGCTCTTAGAGTGAAAATTTAAAAAAATTGCCACAGATTCGCAAATTAAAATTTCATTTTCATAGGAGGCAAGAGAATCTGTGAATCTGTGGCATATTTTAAAAGGACAGCCTCCTTTTGTTAAGAAATGATAAAAAGCCTATTATTTATTGATTTTGTATCTAAAAGTTGTTATTTTTGGTAAAACAATATACTTTACAAATGAAAAATTTATTCAAATTATTCTTTTTTGTAATTCTGATCAATGTTACCGGGTCTTTAAAAGCGGCTGGCAAAGGCACTAATCCTGCCATAGCTGAGGGGAACGGAAAAAATAACGATACAACAGTTGGAATAAAAAGTAATATTGTAATATTCAGAATGATTGCTGCACCGGCAAGCAACAGCTCCAATGGCAGTTTAAGAAAAGCAGGTAAAGTAGCCCGCACCTCCACGACACACAGCTCCATTGATGCTGTCCTTTTTCAAAAGAAAGGCATTTAATAATCATTTAATAATTTTCTGTTAACATTCCCTTATTCTTGAGTTCGTTCCTTTGTATAAAATTATATACGAATGAATAACACACATCAAACAGCAACCGAAGCTGTGATTTATTTAAAAAACGGAGAACGTAAATATGGAATTCTTTTTATTGAAAATTTCATTAAAGAAAATGTTTATCGATTTATTTCAAACAACAATTTAAATTTGTTTAAAACAACGAACAATCCCGATTATATTGAGAATGTATCCGAATTTTCGATCGAATCGATTGATATTGATCTAAAATAAAACTAGGAGAATCCTCTTTGCTTTTTGATATTTTCGTAGGCATGCTGCACTTTTTGAAATTTTTCTTTTGCAGCCTTTTGAACCTCTTCACCAAGTGATGCTACTTTATCAGGATGAAACTTAACAGCCATCTTGCGGTAAGCTTTTTTCACCTCATCATCTGAACAATTAGTTTCTATTTCAAGAATCTTATAATCACTGGTCGGATCACGGAAATACATTGCCTTCAAAGAATTAAAATCGGCAGCGCTAACTCCTAAATAAGTAGCAATGGTATGTATGGTTTGCAGCTCCAATTCATGCACATGTCCATCCGCTTTTGAAATTCCAAAAAGATAATGAATGATCTGCAACCGCTCTGAATGAGGCATGTATTGCTTAATCTGAATACAGACCTCGTGTAAAGGAATTTCTTGTTTTAAAATCTCTTTCAGCATTAACATTTGCTGTTGTGCATGCTCCTCCCCAAATTGATTTGCTAAAAACTTTCTTACATATTCCAATTCGCTTTTAAGCATTTTACCATCACTTTTCATAACGGCTGCCGAAAGCACCAATAAACTTGCAGCAAAATCTCCGATATGCGGAGAGTGCCCAGCTGGTGAATAGCTCGTCCCATCCGTTTTTTGAATAGTAACACTGGCAGCATCAAATGCCGAACCCAATGCAAAACCCAACACACCGCCCAAAGGACCACCTAATGCCCATCCCAATCCTCCGCCTAACCATTTACCAAATTTTAATTTTGCCATAATTTTAATTTATTTGTGGGTGCAAAGTTAATTATTTAACAGAAATAGAGAAGATAGCAGTATCAAAAGAGGGACTTTATTTAAAAATAAATGAACTAAATTATGTTTCTATTTTTCTGCAACATTAAAAATAAAACCAACACCATGAATATTTTCAATTTTCAATTGCTCATCGTCTTTCAGGTATTTCCTGATCTTTGTTATAAAGACATCCAGGCTTCTACCTAAGAAATAATCATTAACTCCCCATACGGCAATTAATAATTCCTCTCGTTTTACCAATCTGTTTTTATTGTTGCATAAATAAAATAATATTTCACTTTCTTTTTCGGTAATACGTTTTGTTTCTGAGCCAATTTTTAAAGCTTGATTTTTATGGTCAAAACTATATTTCCCGAGATTGATAAGGCCTGTTTCATTTTTTTGACTGCTATCTCCTACTCTTCTTATTATTGCTTTAATACGGCATAATAACTCTTCTTCTTCAAAAGGCTTGGTAATGTAATCATCGGCTCCAACATCAAAACCTTTTACTTTGTCTTCTTTTAGTGATTTAGCAGTGAGAAACAGGATTGGAATTTTTGCATTTATTGTTCTGATTTGTTTGGCTAATGTATAGCCATCCATTTTAGGCATCATTATGTCGAGCAAACAAATTTCATAAGCCCCATTTTTAAATGCTTTTAAAGCAATTTCTCCATCGCGGCACAGCTTTACTTCAAAGCCTTCCGATTCCAGATAATCGACAAGAAGAATCCCGAAATTCAGATCATCTTCAGCGAGCAATATTTTTACTTTCGAATCCATCACATTTATGCTTGCAATAAAGGTAATGTAATTTTAAAAATTGAACCTTGATCTACTGCACTTTCCAGTTCAATAGTACCATTGTGTAATTCTATAATACGTTTTACATAGGCCAGTCCCAATCCAAAACCTTTTACATTATGTATATCTCCGGTAGGAACTCTGAAAAACTTATCAAATACTTTGTCAAGATAATTTTTATTGATTCCGATTCCTTTATCAGAGATTTTAATAATAATATTATTGTCTTTGTTGAAAGTAGAAATTTCTATTTCAGGCTTTTCTTTCGCATACTTGATAGCATTATCGATAAGATTACAAATAGTATTAATAAGATGATTTTTATCGCCAGACACATTCAAGCTCTCTGCATTTAAATTTAATTTCAAACTACCGTCTTTCGCTTCTAATTGTATCCTCATGCATTTTACAGCATTTTCAATTACATCCCCCAGATTAATTTCTGTTTTTACAATAGGTATTTCACCTCTTTCGAGAGCAGTCATGCTTAATACCTGTTCCACCTGCAAGAGGAGTTTTTCATTTTCGTCAAGAATGATATTTGTATAATACTTAATTTTCTCAGCATTAGAAATGTTCGGTTCTTTGGTTATCATTTTGCTTGCCAGTGAAATATTTGCCAAAGGAGTTTTAAATTCATGCGTCATATTATTCAGAAAATCTGTGGTGTGTTGCGAGATCATTTTTTCTTTCCAGAGCGAACGAATGGTGATCCAAAAGAAGATAAGAATGATCACAATAAGTAAAATGGAAGAAATAAACATGCTTCCCATTTCGGCAATAATAAATTGTTTTTTATCCGGAAAAACCAATTTCAATTCGAGTCCGCTTTTATTTACAACTTCCTCCAATCGTTTTTTAAATATATTTCGTTTTGTATCTTCACTAACATCCTCCATAACAGCCTTATTGGGTTTGATTAATTCAAAAGAATAATCGATATGAAAATGATAAGACGCCATGTTCTGTTTTAGGAGGGAATCAATCCGATTGACCTCCACATGACTCAGCATCAATTTGCATTCCTTCATACCTGCGGAAGAATTACATTCTTCAAAGCGTTCACACATTTTTGTATCAGAGCATAATTCTTCCACGGTTTTTGACAAAACCATGGTTGCTTTTTCATTAAAAAGTTCTTCCTTGATCTTTGCTGATTGAATGATCCATTCAACCTGAATGAATACTAAAATTGCTAACGCAATAGTTGAAATACCTATAAATAATTTTGTTTTGTTCAGTTGCATTTCATCAAAAATAGTGATTAAACACAGTCGTTTTTCAATCGTTAACAAGTCATTAACAAAACTCTAACTTCTCAATAACAAAAGCCAACAATGTTCCTATTTACCTTTGATAAAAATAATTGTTAATCTAAAACCTAAAAAAATGAAAAAATTAATTGTTAGTACTTCGATCATACTATTTGTTGGACTTGCTGCATTTGCGCAAGATGGTACAAAGAAATGTTGCGTTAAAAATGGTGACCCAAAGGAATGTTCTATTAAAAAATGTGAGCCGAAAGATTGTGCAACCATGCAAACAGGAAAATGTGACCCAAAAGATTGTCCTACAGGAAAAGAAAAATCATGCAAAAAAAGCTGCAGTGCAGATGCATCTAAAAAGAATGAAATAAAAAAATAATTTTCAAACCTCACCCATCCCTCTCCTTGAAAAAGGAGAGGGCTTATTTGGGTGTTTATATTTTTAATTAGTGTTTAAGAATTGTCACCGATCCAATATAATAATGAAAATTTCTGGACATATCTGAAACCTGAACCTTCCAGACGTAAACATCCACCTGTGCTATATTGCTCCCTTTATTTACTTTTCCATCCCAACCTTTATAAGGATCAGAAGTGTTAAAACACAAATTCCCCCATCTGTCAAAAATAGATAATTGATAGGATTGAGGATCCCATCCTTCTCCTTTTGGAAGAAATATATCATTGTTCTCATTACCATCGGGAGTAAAAGTATTGGGGGCATAAAAAGTAAAACCATCATTGATAATAATTTCGTGTACTACAGTATCAATACAACCTTGAGCATCAGTAACAATTAAAGTAACAGGATAAACACCTTCGCCATTATAGGTATGTACAGGATCCTGACTGTTTGAAAAAGTAGTATCTCCAAAATTCCAAAACCAGTTATTAGCTCCGATTGAGGATTGATCAGTAAAGTATATATCGGTATTGTAAATATCAGTTACCGTTAAATTACTTGTAAAATCAGCATTTATTTGAGGAGGATTACTAAGAACAATACATGCAGAATCGCGACATCCACCTGCATCAATAACTGTGGCACAATAATTACCTGCACTCAAATTTGTAATCCCGGAACTTGTTTGTCCCGTATTCCATAAAATTGAATACGGAGTGTTACCACCACTAATGGCTATTGTTGCGGTTCCATTTGTACCTCCAAAACAGTCAATGGGTGTTAAAGAAATGGAAGTAGTAATTAAAGAGGAATTTGCAATACTTGTGTTTATCATTATGGTGCAACTATTAGCATCAGCTATTGTAATGGTGTAAGTGCCTTGTGCAAGACCGGTAGCATTTGCAGTGCTTCCACCGAAAGGAGCCCATGAATAAGTATATGGTGAAGTACCACCTGTTGCAATGATAGAAGCTGTTCCATTATTTTGCCCACAGGTAGATGGTGTATTTGTTATCGTTGCTGCTAAAATTGAATTTGGTTGTAAAATAATTGTTGAAGAAGGAACACTGCAACTAAGAGCATCTGTAACAGTAACTGTATATGTGCCGGCACTCAGGCTCGAAGCTGTTGCTGCTGCTCCACCACTTGGACTCCATGAAAATAAATACGGGGCGGTTCCTCCGGTAGGTGTTACTGTTGCTGTTCCATTGTTTCCATTAAAACAACTTACTGGAGTACTGATAATAGATGAAGTAATTGCAGCGGGTTGAGCAACAACGGCAGTGGCTGTTGTACTGCATGAGTTTTGATCGGTTACTGTGATCGTATAATTTCCGGCAGAAAGTGCGGTTGCGGTTGCACTCGATCCTCCTGAAGGAGACCATGAATAGGAATAGGGAGCAGCTCCATTTATCACTGTTGCAGTGGCTGTACCATCATTCCCACCAAAACAGGTAACAGACGTAACACTTGTTGTAACACTCAGTGAACCAGCCTGAGTAACGTTTGCAGAATCAATTGCAGAACATCCATTCAAATCCGAAACTGTTAAAAAATAAGTACCTGCTGAATTTACTGTCGGGGTTAAGGTGGAGCCACCGGAAACTATTCCAGGACCTGTCCAGTTATAAGTTGTACCGGCAGTACTTGACAAACCGCTTAAAGTAGCATTAGTTACACCACAGGGAATATTTTGATCTAATCCGGCATCAACATTTGGTAAAGCATCTACAGTAACACTAACGATCGTTCTTAGGCTTTCGCATCCACTTAAAGTTTGAGAAACATAATAATTGATGGTCCCTGCAATAGCTGTGTTTGGTGTTGGAGCAATCGCAGAACCAGCTCCTCCTGTTGCAGTTGTGTACCAAAGCAAATTACTTCCTGTAGCTGTAAGCATGGATGATGGCTCTCCCTGACAATAGGAAACAGCGTTTGCAACCGGACTTGAAGCAGAATTAACTGTAACAATTACCGAATCAAGAATTGTATCATTGCAAGTAGTAAGCACTCCTAATGTAATAAGAACAGGCCCTGATTCTGTTGCTGATGGAGTATATGTTGTGCTTAATGAAACAGGATTTGAAAACACTCCACTACCACCTTGCCAGAATATAGCGCCTGTTGTTCCTGAGACGGAACCAAGTAATGAAGCGCTCCCCCCGCAAATGGCACTTCCTGCACCGGCATCAACCGTTAATGGTATGAAAGGAGCCTGACACCCTAAATTTACATACGAAGCCGCACCACTCCATGAAAACTCAACAGCACCGCCATCCTGCCCTCCAGGACTTCCATTTTGCATAATTAAGGATGCTCTGTTGTATGTTACCACATCCGAACAAGCTGCAGGTGGAGAAAAGGACATTGTTAAGGTTCTTGTTCCGGTTCCGAAGTTTGCAAAATGACCGGCTGTATTTCCTGAACATTGAAAAATAATATAAAGTGTGTCGCTTAAGTTTGCAAAACTTTGGGCTGAAGGATTAAATGCAGTGCTGGTTACTAATATTACTCTAGCTCCTGCCGGTAAAACTCCTCCTGCTGGCTCCTTCAGATAGCCGCAGTTAGTGATGGTCGCATTTAATTGAGCTACAGCTAAGGCTGTGCTTGCATTCTGACAGATCCCTAACCATAAATTTGTTGTATTGGGCCAGCTAGCTGTTAAATTTGCTGTATTCAAAGCAGTGTTTCCAACAACAAAACGAACCATTTCATTTTGTCCTTCCAGCGAACCATCACAACCATCCACCAAAATACTTTCTATTTCAAAACAGCTGGTTGGGGTTTGAGCTTTGACTACAAATGATTGTAAGGAAATAAACAGCACAAAACAGGTTGCGATTTTTTTGATATGTACTGTTGTTTTATTCATTTTTATGCTTTGAAGAACTTTAAAGAAAAAATCCTTTTGCGTAATTTTTATAAATGAAATAAAGTGGTTTCGGAATATTTCGAAAGGATCATCGAAATTCTTGTAGGGTATTCACTTTTTTTGTTTTATCCAAAACAAATATAATAATAAAATTTAGTGGATTTATTATTTAAAAATCAAAATCTTGTTAACAATTGGGATTAAATAAGCTAAGATCTTTTTCAAATTCCTTTTTATGACAAAAATTAACTTTGCTAAAATGAGATTTCACCCCGGAGTTTATCCTGAGCGAAGACGAAGGGGGAGAAATGACAGTTGTGTATAAATAATTCAAATTACCTCACAGAATAAATTTAATTTTGAGCAGCAAAAAATAAAAACAAGTTCATGCAATTTAAGAAAATCACAAACGAAATCATTACCCGATTAAAAAAAATAGTTGGAGACGAATATGTGTTATTTGATTCGGAAAATCTTGAAAAATATGGAAGAGATGAAACAGAGAATTTGCTTTTCAAACCGGAAGTAGTTGTAAAACCAATAACTCCACAAGAAGTTTCTGAAATCTTAAAACTTGCAAATACTGAATTTATTTCTGTTACACCACGGGGAGCCGGCACAGGATTGAGCGGTGGAGCATTGCCGATCTATTCCGGAATCAGTTTATCCATGGAGCGTTTCAATAAAATTTTAGAAATTGATGAACGTAATTTACAAGCCACTGTTGAGCCGGGAGTGATCAATGAAGCATTTCAAAATGCCGTGAAAGAAAAAGGATTGTTCTATCCGCCGGACCCTGCAAGCAAAGGAAGTTGTTTTTTAGGCGGCAATGTTGCAGAAAGCAGTGGGGGACCAAAGTGTGTGAAGTATGGAACAACAAAAGATTATATTTTGAATTTAGAAGTTGTGTTACCAACAGGTGAAATTATTTATACTGGAGCAAATACTTTAAAAAATTCTACCGGATATAACCTCACACAGTTAATGATTGGCAGTGAAGGCACCTTAGGAATTGTCACAAAAATAATTGTTAAACTATTACCTCATCCCAGATATGATCTGTTGATGTTGGTTCCGTTTCGCAGCTTGGATGAAGCTTGTGAAGCAGTGAGTGAAGTTTTTCGTTCCGGATTTACACCAAGCGCATTGGAATTAATGGAACGGGATGCCTTGGATTATGTATGCAAATTTGTGGAGAGTAGTGTTGTAAAATTAACAGAAGATATTCAGGCACACTTATTAATTGAAGTAGATGGAAATGATATGAACGTGTTGATGAAAGAGATGGAAGCGATTTCTGAATTAATGTCGAAATACAATGTGGCGGATATTTTATTTGCTGAGAGTGCGGCCCAAAAAGAGGAACTTTGGAAATTACGCAGAAAAATAAATGAAGCTGTGAAATCAAATGCTATCAGTAAAGAACAAGATACAGTAGTTCCCCGCGCTGAATTACCAAAATTGGTAAAAGGGGTAAAAGATGTTGGTAATAACTATAATTTCAAAACAGTTTGTTATGGACATGCCGGTGATGGCAACTTACACATCCGTTTGATAAAAGGCGATTTAACTCATGAACAATGGAATGGCGATTACATCAAAAAAGCCATTGCCGAAATATTTATGCTTTGCAAGCAATTAGGAGGCACCATCAGTGGCGAACATGGTATTGGTTTAATTCAGCAAGAGTATGTGAAAATTGTATTTTCTGAAAAGACCTTGGAACTTCAACGCTCCATCAAAACTATTTTTGACCCGAAAGGAATTTTAAATCCGGGAAAAATGTTTGGGTAATTAATAATGTCCTTCCAACCGATTCTTCTACTTCCTTTTCAAACAATCAAAATCAGATTAACAAAAAAAGAAAAAAACTTTTGGTTTAAAAATTGCATTATCAGCTGCTGAATTTTACATTTACATTCCAATTTAAAAACCTTTTTTATGAAAAAAATAATTTTTGCTATTACTTTATTATTTTTAGCCCTCACATCATTTGCAAAAGACAAAAATCCGAAACTGGAAAAAGGGCTGTATGCTGAAATCACTACCAACAGAGGCGTTATTTTACTTCAATTGGAATTTGAAAAAACCCCTTTAACAGTTGCTAACTTTGTTGGATTAGCAGAAGGAAAGATAAAAAATACAGCAAAAAAAGAAGGTCTCCCTTTCTATGACAGTTTAAAGTTTCATCGGGTGATCCCCAATTTTATGATACAAGGTGGCGACCCTGCAGGCAATGGCACCGGTGGACCGGGATATAAATTCAAAGATGAAATTGTTCCTGAATTCAAATTTACTGGTCCGGGTATTTTAGCGATGGCAAATGCGGGAGCGGGAACAAATGGCTCTCAATTTTTCATCACACATGTCGCTACTCCATGGTTAGATGGCCATCATACCATATTCGGCCATGTTATTACCGGACAAGATATCGTAACAGCAACAAAACAAGGTGATACCATTATTCATATTAAAATTATCCGCAAAGGGAAACCGGCAAAAAAATTCAAAGCGGATAAAGTTTTTGCGGAACTAAATAAATAGAATTAAGTATAAGTATTAGTTGTAAGACTAAATGTACCCCTCAATGTGACACAAATAAAAAATCAAAATGAAAAAAATCATTTTATCAGTTATAGCCATTTCAACCATTTCATTTGCATTTAAGCCTGCAGGAGAAATTATCGGAAAAACATTTCCAGCAATGCAATGCGAAAATTATAATGGTGAAAAAGTAACTATTCCGGAAGAAACAAAAGGAAAATATACAGTGATAGGGATGGCATTTAGTAATGCAGCCGAAAAAGACCTGAAAACATGGATAAATCCTGTTTACAATAAATTTATTGGAAAGGTAGATCACTCGAAAGCTGATGTATTTGATGTTGGAATTGAGTATGATATCAACTTGTATTTCATCCCCATGTTCACAGGATTAAATCAACTGACCGGTAAATCATCAAAGCAAAAAATAAAAGATGCCACAGATAAAGAACTCTACTCCTATTTATTATTCTATGAAGGAGGCAAAACGTATAAAGAGGAATTAGATTTTGAGAAAAAAGATATTCCCTATTTTTTCGTTTTGGATAAATCAGGTAAAATAAAATATGCCACATCAGGAAAATTTGATGATAAAAAGTTTGAAAAGATCCTTGATGTGATCGAAGAAAATTAATAATTTCCTATTTAAAAAAAATTTGTTTGATTCTTGTGTTTTGTTATCTTTACTATTGGATAACTCATAAAAAACAAACGAATGAAAAAACATTTACTTCTCATTGTATTGGCATTTGCATTTCAGATAATTAAAGCAAATGAAAATGTTCCAAATAATTACACAGTCTCTTTTAATAAAGCATATCAGTTGCATCCGGAGATTCCAAAAGGGATTTTAGAAGCGGTTTCGTTTTGTAATACCCACTTTAATCACATTCAACATGCTTCTTCTCAATCTGAAAGTTGCACAGGAATACCAAATTCTTATGGTGTGATGGGACTTACATTGGATGGGCAAAATTATTTTGCGAATAACCTTATCACAGTATCAACTCTTTCGGGAAAAACTGTAAACGAAATTATTACAGATCCGGAAAAAAACATTTTGGCTTATGCTGATGCCTATGTAGCTGTAAAAAATTTATTAGCTATTACAGGAAATGATATAGAATCTCAAATTCCAATTTTAGTTTATTTAAGTGAATTACCTCAAAAAACTCTTGGACAAAATTTTGCGTCACAAACTCAACTTTATGGTTATTTTCAATTTTTAACTACGGTTGATTATCAACAGCAATATGGGTTTCCGCATTATACCATTAATTTTGAAAAGATCTTTGGTGCAGAAAATTATGCAATACTCAGTTCAACCGAAATTACTGTAACGGATGAAAGTGTTTATAATAAAAGCGGACAGCAGTTCCAAAATAAATCTGTTTTATCTACGGAATATGGTCCCGCAATCTGGAATCCTACTACTTGCAATTACAGTTCGCGAAGCGGAACAGCAATTTCTGCAATAACTATTCACACGGTACAAGGAACTTATTCCGGGTGTATTTCATGGTTCAAGAATTGTTCTGCAAGTGCTTCTACACACTATGTCCTCCGCTCATCTGACGGGCAGGTTACTCAAATGGTTGTGGAAGCGGATAAAGCCTGGCATGTGGGTTCCGAAAACCCTTATACCATCGGTTATGAACATGAGGGATATGTGAATGATGCTTCCTGGTACACCAACGCAATGTATGTCAGTTCTGCCAGTTTATCCAGAGATATCACGCAAAGCGGATACGGAATAAATCCTTTAAGGACCTATTTCGGACCGGGTTGTTCAGGAAGTACAACTCAATGCGGAATAGGAGCCTGTACAAAAATTAAGGGTCATCAAATGTATCCGAATCAAACACATACTGATCCCGGACCAAATTGGAACTGGGCTTATTATTATTTATTGATCAATAATAATCCAACTATTACTACAGTTACAACTGCCACCGGCACATCTACCGACAATGGCGGAAGTACTGCAAACTATACAGATGACCAACGTATATTAACACTTATTCAACCCACAGGTGCTACATCTGTCACACTTAATTTTACATCCTTCAACCTGGAATTAAATTGGGATTATTTATTAATTTATGATGGAACAACCACAGCTGCTCCATTGTTAGGAAAATACACAGGCACAACAAATCCGGGAACCATTACATCAAGCGGTGGGTCTTTATTAATAGAGTTTCGTTCTGACTGTGCAACTACCGCACCCGGTTGGGTTGCCAACTGGACAAGCAATATTGTGATACCAACATCGCCAGATAATGTTGCTCCAACAACAACAGTAAGCACCCCGAATACTTGGGAAACAGCTAACTTCACAGCTGCTTTCACAGATGCTGATAATGCAGGAGGAAGTGGTCTGGAAAAAAGTTATTACCAGGTAATTGATTATAACGGAATCGAATGGCGAGCCAATAAAAACAATGGTTTTTTTGCAGATAATTTTGATGCTGCAATTCATCCTGACTGGACCAGCGCAAACGGAAATTGGAGCATTAACACTGGCGCCTTATACCAATCAAATGAAGATTCCACTAATACCAACATTTACGCTTCCTTGAACCAAACTTTATCAAACAGATATTTATATAATTTCTATGGAAAAATTGATGGAGCAGGAACAAATAAACGAGCAGGATTTCATTTCTTTTGTGATAATGCTTCTCAATCAAATCGTGGAAACTCTTATTTTGTATGGTTCAGAGTAGATAATGCAAAATTACAAATTTACAAAGTGGTGAATGATGTATTTGGTTCACCGGTAGTAGATACAGCATTTACAACCCTTGCCGGACAATGGTATGATTATAAAGTTATTTACGATCGCATCACCGGAAAAATTTCCATTTATAGAGACAATTCATTTGTTACAAGCTGGAAAGATCCATCACCCTACGCTACTGGAAATGCAATTTCCTTCCGAAGCGGAAATGCAAATTTCGCGATCAATGAATTAAAAGTATATCGTTCCCGTTTAGCCTCCGCTTCCATATCTGTTGGTGCTGCAGCAACGAATGATATTCGTTATCAGAATCCGAATCCGACCACTTCTTCCGCTAAAATAAAATCCATCTGCGTGGACTCAGCAAGAAATCTTTCTGCCATATTTTATAAAGATCTGAACATTGACTGGACAGTTCCAAGCACTGTGGATACCATCAATGATGGCACAGGAGCAGATATCATATTTACAAATTCTGCAACTGATCTGTCGGCAAACTGGAGTAATGCTGCTGATACCAACTCTGCAATTGATCGTTATTGGTATGCAATAGGAACAAGTCCGGGAGCAACAAATATCAAAACATGGACGGATAATTGGTTCAACAGAAGTGTAACTGCAACAGGTTTAAGTTTAGTGAACGGACAAATTTATTATTTCAGCGTTAAGTCTGAAGATGGCGCAGGATTACTATCAACAGTATTTACCAGCAACGGGCAAACAGTTCAATTAAGTTTAGGAATAACCGACCAAGATGGATTGAATACCATTTCGGTTTCACCAAATCCTTTTTCAAACACTACCAGCCTAACTTATAATTTAACTGAAAATTCGAAAATTACCATTTCACTATTTGATGTATTAGGGAAGGAAATTATTTTATATAACAACTCCAATCAGACATCCGGAAAGCATGAATTGACAATCAATTCAAATGAATTGAAAATTGCAAAAGGAATGTATTTTGTGAAGATCAAAACCGATAAAAATTTAAAAACCCTGAAAGTGGTTTTGAAATAATTTACTCGATTCGAATACCCCTGTCAGGGTTTGAAACCCTGACAGGGATAAAATTCAACTAAATATTCTCCAATGAATGTCAAGAAGATTTTTTTCACAACGATTTTCACTATGCTACTTGCATTTATGGCAAATGGCACAACCTGGACAACTATTTCAAATGGTTTTTGGAATGACCCTGCAACATGGTCAACAGGTGTAGTCCCGCCACTTTCAAGTGCTGATACTTTTAATATAAAATTTCCGGTTGCCATCCAAAATAATTTGACTTTCAACACAGGAGCTTTCTTATATATTGACAGTACCGGAGGTATATGCGGACATTACAAGGTCACTGTAAAATCAGGCGCAAAACTATCAAAATTCGGGATACTTGAATTGGATACTCTTTCTATTCCCGGAGGAATTGTTACTTGTCAGGCTCCCGGACAGGTCATCTTAACTTGTTATGGAATTATTAGTAACGGAGGCTCCTTTTCTGTGAATGGTTGTTCACTTGCTGTTGGCCCTTGGTTTAATTGTCTTCAGCCTGCCTATGCATTTGTTTTAGGAATAGATGAAATGAGCACGACCAATTCAGTTGTTCTATACCCCAACCCTAACAATGGTAAATTCACTTTAACATATCAATTATCAAGTCCGAAAGCAGAATTAAAAATAATAAATCTTTTAGGCGAAAATATTTACAGTCAATATCTTTATGGCACAGGGGGGTCGGTAGAAATTACAATTTCAGAATTTAGAAAAGGCATTTATTTTTGGGAAATAATTACCGAAGAAGGAATTACAAAAAAAGGAAAAATTGAAGTATTAAAATAATTAACAATGAAAAAAACACTACTCCTGATTTTTACATTTGCAACACAAATTTGTTTTGCACAAAACAAAAATGAAATTCACAAATCCATTCACCAGGAAGAATTAGAAAAATATGCGCAGTATAATTTAAGCACCGATGCGCAATGGGACAGTTTACGTGCCGTTCAAACAGATTTACCAAAAAGTGTACGCCCTGTTGAAAGTGAACTTAAAAGTGGCTCACGTGCCTGCAACCTGAACAAACGTGTGTATGGCTGGCATCCATACTGGAGCAATGGCTTACAAACAAATTACGACTGGAACGGATTAACGGACCTGTGTTATTTTGCTTATGAAGTAAATTCAGCAACAGGTGCGGCATCCAACACCCACAGTTGGTCAACAGCTGCAGTTGTAACAGCAGCTCAAACAAACGGAGTGAATGTTACTTTGTGTGCCACATTATTCAGCGGACATACTACATTTTTTGCAAGTTCCACCTCACAACAAACCCTTATTACCAATTTAATAAATGCCGTTCAACAACGAAATGCACATGGTGTAAATATTGATTTCGAAGGAATGGGATCTTCGCACAAAGCAAGTTTTACAGCCTTTATGATCGATCTTTGTAATCAAATGCATGCAGCAATTCCCGGTTCAGAAATAAGCATTGCTTTGTATTCAGTGGATTGGAGCGGAGTGTTTGATATGCCGGCTTTAAATCCTTATGTTGATCTATTTGTAATCATGGGTTACGATTATTATTACAGTGGAAGTACCACAGCCGGACCAGAAGACCCCTTGTATAATTTCCAAACTTCTTACAATTACACCCTCACAAAATCAATTACATACTATCTGAACAAAGGCACCTCCAGATCAAAATTATTATTGGGCCTGCCCTATTATGGCCGGGAATGGGCCACTACAGCATCTACTGCGCCAAGCAGCACAACAGGTGGCGGAACAAATACAGTTATATATAATACGATGCGCAATAATACATCCGGCAATTACAGCAACCGCCAATGGGATGTGAACAGTTCTTCGAGTTGGTATTTATCTCAACGTTCAGGTGTCTGGTGGCAGGCATTTGTTGATGATGCGTATTCGATGGGTAAACGTTTCGATATGGTTAATCAATTTGGAATTGGAGGCATCGGCATCTGGGCATTAGGGTATGATAACGGCTATAGCGACTTCTGGAACCTGATACAAAATAAATTCACCGATTGCGCAACTGTTCCGTGTACAGATACTATTTATGACATGGGTGGGCCTAACAGAGATTATTATGCAAATGAAAATTACACATACACCATTGCACCAACAGGATCAACTGGTGTAACATTAAATTTTTCTGCATTCACAACTGAATTAAATTACGATACACTCTGGATCTATAATGGTGCAAGTACCGCATCACCATTGATTGGCTTTTACACAGGAACTAATAGTCCCGGCACAGTTAGTTCCACTAACGGTGCATTAACCATTCGATTCAAATCCGATATTGCAACACAAGCAAGTGGCTTTAAAGCAATATGGAATTGCAGCCTGGCAGCTATTGATGTTGTAAATCCTACAACGCAAGTTACTGCACCTACAAACTGGGTAACGCAAAATTTCACCGGTACTTTTACTGATGCTGATAATGCAGGCGGTTCAGGTATAGAAAAAAGTTTTTATCAAGTACTTGACTACAATGGTACTGAATGGAGAGCAAATAACGGCAATGGATTTTTCAGTGATAATTTCGATCTGGTCCTTCATCCCGACTGGACCATTGCAAATGGAACATGGGCCATCAATGGGGGGTATTTAGAGCAAAGTGATCAGGCAACAACAACTACTAATACAAACATATATGCGCCACTTACTCAAAATTTATCGAACAGATATTTATATAACTGGCAAGGAAAAATTGGTGGTACCGGAACAAACAGACGTGCAGGATTTCATTTTTTCTGTGATGATGCGACACAATCAAATCGGGGAAACTCTTATTTTGTATGGTTCAGAGTAGATCAGAGTGTTTGTGAATTTTATAAAGTAACAGCCAACACTTTTTCTTTAATGAGCTCAGTTCCGATGACAGTAGCCCTAAACACATGGTATGATTATAAAGTTTCATATGATCGTATTTCAGGAAAAATAGATGTGTATCAAAATAATATTTTTGCAGGAAGCTGGACAGATCCAACACCATTGTCGAACGGAAATGCAATCTCTTTCCGCAGCGGAAATTGTAATTATATGGTGAATGACCTGAAAGTGTATCGTTCACGCTTACAATCTGTTACAGTTAGTGTTGGCGCTGCTTCCACAAATGATGTCCGTTATCAGAATCCCAATCCTACTACTCCATCGTGCAGAATAAAATCAATTACAAAAGATGTGACAGGAAATTTATCGACTGTTGCTTTTCAGGATGTAAATGTTGACTGGACAATCCCATCAAGTGCTTCGGTGGTTGATGGAACCACTACAGATATTGACACTACCTATTCCTTAACACAATTATCTGCGAACTGGACAATTTGCGCAGATACAAATTCTGATGTTGTGAATTACTGGTATGCCATTGGAACCACAGCAGGCGCAACAGATATTGTGAATTGGACCAATAATAATCTAAATACCGCAGTTACAAATACCGGATTAACATTAACATCCGGACAACTTTATTACTTCAGTATTAAATCAGAAGATGGAGCAGGATTATTATCAACGATAACAACCAGCGATGGACAATTGGCATTATTGGCAACAGGAATTAATGAAGTGGCGAATGATCTTAATCTGATCGCTTTCCCAAATCCATTCACAGAAAATACTACGATAGAATATAATTTACAAACAAACAGTACAATTGAAATTTCGCTTATTGATATCCTTGGAAAAGAAATCATGATAACACCTAAACAAAACCAACAAAGCGGAAAACATCAATTAGTGATCAATAAATATGATTTGAATCTTTCAAATGGAATTTACTTTTTGAAAGTTAAAACAGACAAAAAAGAAATAATTACAAAATTGATCCTGCAATAAAAATGTTTATTTTGCATTAAAATAGTATAAAATATGAAAGAATGTATCGTATGTAAAAAATCTCATAATGAGATTCCCTTAACCTCTTTTATTTATAAAGAGACCTCCTTTTGGATCTGTCCGCAGCATATCCCAATTTTAATTCACAGTCCGCAGAAGCTGGCAGACTTGCTTCCCGGAGCAGATCAGTTTGAAGGAGCAGCTCATTAATTATTTGTCATTTCGAACGGAATGAAATGAAGAGAGAAATCTGTTGATCGAGATAAGATTTCTCCCGGAGTTTATCCTGACGGAGTCGAAGGGGTTAAAATGACAAGGTTGGTAAAAATAAAAAAACAGATCCTTTTTTATGTTCTTAATAGAAAAAAATAAAATTGAAAATCATATTTTGAACATCATTGCGAGGAACCGAAGCAATCTATCAAAAGCGATTTATGTGGAGATTGCTTCGGTTCCTCGCAATGACAAGCTAACAGCAGAAAATCTTTAACCATTAATAACAAGGCATGAACTTTATAGTATGTCGTTTCAAAAAATTAAAATTTAGTACAATGCGTTTCCTTTTTCTCTCCATTTTTATTTTTCTTTACATCCTCACCAAAGCACAAGATGATGTTGATCCATTTGAAAAATATGGCCCTCCGGGCGCAACATACACCAATTTGAAAGATGCATTGCTGGATTCGAAAATAGCATACAAAGTAAAAATCGAAAATCAGATCCTTGATCCAAAACTTTCACCAAAATTTGGAAAACTCACGCAAACACAGGCTTTGCAGCTGTCAAGCAATAGTTTAACACAATTACCGGAAGGATTTAAAGAGCTGACAAATCTTATTTATTTTGCGAGCATTGGAAATCAACTTACTTCCTTGCCAACAGATTTTAGTAACCTATCACAACTCACCGAGCTTCATTTACACAGCACCAAATTAGATTCCTTAACAAATGATTTTGTTTATCTGGGGAAACTAAAAGCATTAGAAATACAGAACAATAAAGCTGATACTTTTTATTTCCCTAATACATTTGGATACTTAGCCAGCCTGAATAGTTTATTATTATTTAATACGAAGCTTGATACGTTGCCAGGCTCATTTGCTGAATTTAAAAAATTAAAAAGTTTGACATTCGCCATGTGCGGGTTAAACAAAGTACCGAAGGGCATAAGTAAAATAGGGTCTTTAGAGTTATTAGTACTTGATAATAATTCAATAAGCGAACTTCCAAAAAGTATTTATAAATTAAAAAACTTAAAATACCTTTCCCTTCAAAGTAATAAACTTGTTGCAATTTCTGACAGCATTTGTATGCTAAAAAACCTTGAAATGCTTGACTTGCGGGGAAATTACCTGAAAGAATATGATATTGCCATATTGAAGGCATTATTGCCGAAATGCCGGATTTTGTATTAGAGCTATTACCGCTATAGCATTTTATTTTTTAAATAATATCATTAATTAAATCAAATTAGTCCAATCTGTTTTTTGCCTCAGCGATAAACCTTTTCCAAAGTTTCAAACTTTGGAAAAGGTATAATTACCTCTGGATTGATTCATAAAAAGTATTGATATAATTGCCCCACCTTTAATATCTTCCTAAGATAATTCCAATTGTAATTTGTTACAAAACTAAAACATGACATATAATAGCTGCTGTTTTCAAAGAATGTTTTAAATTGCAGTAAGATTGAAAAAATAAAAAAAACGATTCCTATTTCCAATCAGTAATTTGCACTCAAAAAAGTCACCATGAAAAATATAAAATTTGTCTTATTGCTTTTATGCTTTTATCAGGTATCTTATTTATATTCACAGGGAGAATATGTTGTAGAAATTGATAAAACAAATGGAGCATTTATAAAAACAGGACTGGCAATTACTGATATTACATATATCTACCCTGATGACAGAACTTATGATGAAAATACAGGAACCTTTATTTTTGCAAGCAGTTTAGTGAATCACAGTTTATTTTCAATAAATGTTTCAGATGGTTCAATAATTAACAATCCAACGATAAATAGCATTTCCCTTTTTGAATTTGACAACACTAACAGTAAATTATATGGGTTAGAACAAGACAATGCTACTAATTCAAAACACTTTGTGTTAATTAATCCGGCAACAGGAACCCTTATACAACTGGGGGATTCTATTCCCGGTTCAGCAATGTATGGTGGTGGGCTAAATACCTTTGACGAAATAAATCATAGCTATATTTTTATTGATCCTTCCAACATACTATACTCCATTAATGCAACAAATGGCATAATTATTTTCGATCCTTATTTATCATTGGCCTCTAGTGAAAGTATTGCTAACCTGGCATTTGATAATTCCAGCGGTATATTATATGCATTGTTAAATGATTATAATGCTCAGAAGTTTTTTTTAGTTACTATAGATCCTGCAACAGGCATTAACACCAGAATTGGATCAGGTACAACACATGGAATTGGAGGCGGAAGTGCCGCAATTGACAAAGTCAATCAACATTACAGTTATTTGTATTCCGACACAGATGAAGGAGGCTTTGCTATAACAACACTAGACCTTGCAACGGGTAATGTGGTTTACAATTCGCTGGTACAAGCATTTACTGCAAACGACAATTTTTACAGTCTAAAATATGATAATGTTCAGGGAAAGTCTTACGCTATTCATTGGGAAACAAATACGGTTACACAAGTTCCGAAATCAGAAAACTCAAATCCCTACTCAACTATTTACCCAAATCCATTTAAGCAAAATGCAATCCTTCAATTTAGTAATTCTAAGAATGAAAATTGTGATATAAAGATATACAATACACTGGGAGAGCTGATTCTTGAGATTGGTAACATTACTACTGATCGTGTAAAAATTGAAAAAGGAACAATAGCAAATGGTCTTTATTTTTTTCGGATTCAAAGTGACAAAGAAATTATCTCAAAAGGCAATTTCATAATAGAATAAGAAGTTAAATGGAAATTCTATTCAATTCCCAAATCGCCTTTGGGTCATACACCAATCTTTACCGGATTAAATCAGGTGAGAACCGGGACACATGACTGGCTCAGATGAACAAGTTCATTTGCCCTGCCTCTTTTCTTTAGAGATTGAGGTTGTAACGAACAACATCTATTTACGTTTGAAAGTTTTTGCCTCTTCCTTCTCCTCGTAATTCAACACACCTCCCCAAAGTACCATTTGGCGAATGATCCAGGCTTGTCGCTTTAAAACATAGCCACTCGGTTTCGCAGCTGAAAACCGTATAGGATTGGGTAATACCGCTGCAATTAAGGATGCTTCGCCTTTTGTTAAATACTCGGCATCTTTATGAAAAAAGTTTTTCGAAGCCGCCTGGGCACCATAGACCCCATCACCCATTTCAATTACATTCAGATAAACTTCCATGATGCGTTGTTTGCTCCAGAAAGTTTCGATCAGAAAAGTGAAATATACTTCAAAGCCTTTACGGATCCAGCTTCGGCCCGCCCATAAAAAAACATTTTTTGCTGTTTGTTGACTGATCGTACTTGCCCCGCGTGTTTTTTTATGACTTTCATTATACTCCAATGCCTTATCTATGGCTTCAAAATCAAAACCATTGTGTTTGATAAAATTTTGATCTTCGGAACAAACAACTGCTAATTGAAGATGGGGAGAAATTTCTTCAAGAGGAACCCAGTCTTTTTTAAGTTTCAGGTCCTTGCCATCCATCTTCTGTTCCACACATCTAATAAGCATTAGGGGAGTAACAGGAATTGGCACCCATCGGAAAAATAAAACGGAAACAATGCTGATGATAAAAAACCACATGGCTGCTTTCCAGGTAAAGCGCCAAATTTTTTTGAGAAATTCTTTCACAGGATCAGCATAACATTAAAATTCAAACTTAGGACATTCTGCCACACTGTTTCTTCCTTCATTATCCTCTGCTCCCATTACCGGTGAAAACCCCATCATGATCTCTGTAGAGTTTGATTGGGAAGCCCGAAAGCGTGAAACAGTGTAATCGTAAGCAAAGCCAATTACCAGGTTATCAAAAAGCCGAACCTGCACAATTGCAGAAACAGCATCGTGCATGCGATACGTTAATCCAAACCCAACTCTTTTTCTGTAATAGGCCATGCAATTAAAATGTACTAAAGGTAAATTTGTAAAAGTGGATTGTACATGAATAGCCGGAATATATGTGAAATCATAATTAGGGGAATAAAATTTTCTGCTAAGTGTAATAAATGCAGAAGGAATAAGTTTGGTAGGAGTTCCGATTTGTCTGCTGCCTTGCTTCAATTTATTCTTGTAAAGATTCCGAACAGAAATATCAATCGCAATTTTTTTTGAATAAAAATAAAGACCGGGAATAAAATCAGGATAAAGCAAAACCTTTTTATCCTGTACTGCTAAAGCCGGATCATTGGCATCAAATAAAATATTATTTACCATCACTTGTTTTATTCCCGCATTTAATCCAAAACTCAAATAATAATCCTTGGATAATTTTAAGTGAATTGCATAAGTACCATAAGCAGATTTATTGATAAATGCCCCGAACTTATCTGATTCGACATACAGTCCAACCCCATGCCAATAGCGTTTATATCCTTTTTTTCCAAAATCTTTTGTTACCGAAGCGAAATTAGTTTCTGGTGCATAAGCAAATCCGCGCCATTGTGTTCTTCGTCCCAGCACTATATTCCAATTTCTGGTATAACCTGCTACTGCAGGATTCAAACCATACCTGTTCATCATGAACTGAGAATATTGTACAGTTTGTTGCGCCTGCAAACCCGCCATAAAAAAGAAAAAAAGCAGTATGTATATTATTTTTTTCATTTTATCTTACAATAGAAACGCTCCCTTTTTTAATGGCTTTTTCATCTTTTTTATCTTTGTAAACAAGGAAAAAATAAGATGCATCGGGTAATGGAGTTCCGAACATATCTCTGCCATCCCAAGGCTCTGCATATAAACCCTTATTTTCATATACTTTTTGCCCCCACCTGTTATACACTAATACCAATGCATTGGGGAAATATTGCGAATTTGAAATAGACCAGGTATCATTATAACCATCCCCATTGGGTGTAAACCCAATTTCAGGAGCCATCTCACATTCTAATTCCTGAATGGTGAATGTAATTATTGTATCATAACCGCTGGCATCTGAAACAATAACAAAATAATTTTGAACTTCTAAATTCTCAATGGATGCATAATTTCCGGAAGAGTTTTGTCCATTGCTCCATTGAAATGAATAGGGAGGATTTACAAGACTAGTAATAGTAACAGTTGCTTTTCCTAATTTGAAATGCATACACTGGACATTTTGAATAGAAAGCACGGCATCAACTTGTGCCGGTGAGAGTTTGATCAGCATCAGAAAAGAAAAAAGAAAATATAGTTTTATTGGTTTCAAAATTTAATTACATAATTTATTAATTAATTCTTCGGCCATTATACTTCCTTTATCAGAAGCTGTTTTAAGTACTTCACAAGATTGTGTTTTGTCGCCATGCAAATACAACAATGTAGCTAAACCAATATATGCTTCCCGATAACTTATATCAAGAGCAATTACTTTTTTATAATCCGCAACAGCTCCCTCATAATCTCCTGAAAAATCTTTCCAGAAAGCACGGCTATAATATGCGTTTATATAATTTGCATCTATACTAATGGCTTTATCCAGATCAGAAATTGCTGATGGGTAATCCCCCAAATACCCTTTTGCTAAAGCTCTGTTATAATAAGTCTTTGCAGAATTTGGTCTTAAAGAAATTGCCTTACTAAAATCTTTAATTGCTCCGATGTAATCTTTCGATTGAGCTTTAGCGATGCCGCGTGCATAAATGGGTTCAAAATAATTAGGATTGAATTTTATTGCCTGACTTAATTGTTTTATCGCCAGTTTATTTTCTCCTGATTTATAATTGATGATTCCTTGTAAACACAATGCACTATCATAATCAGGTTTAGAAAGCAAAGCATTATCCAGATCCTGCAAAGCTGCTTTATGATCTTTTAATGAATCATTTATTAAAGCACTTTTGTAATATTCGTAGGCAGAATTTTGAGCAAACGAAAATGTAGCTGAAACTAAAAAGAAAATAAACAGGGCTACTTTTTTCATTGTTGAGTAAACTGTACTGCGTTAATGTTGGCAAGAGTTAAAATAAAACTGCAAAACCTGATTTGAATTAATTCATTGCTTTCTCTTTTATAAAAACTACTTCAGCAATTCTCCCAACGCACTATCAAATATGGATTTTGCTTCAGAAACTGTTCCAAATGATTCTTCATCAATGATCATTTCTTTTCCTTTCACATCACCAAGGTATTCAAATTCTGCTCGAGAATCCATCATCAGATCAATAAATTTATCTTCGTCTTGCTTTTTAACTGAAACAATAACTCTGCTTTGCGCTTCCCCAAATAAGAATGCATCTTTTCGTATGGTTTCATCGGAGCTGATATCGAAACCTAAGTCATTTACCATTGCACTTTCAAGCAATGTAATAAATAAACCACCATCTGAGCAATCATGAGCAGATTGTATGACACCTTCTTTAATAATTGTTTTTACTGCTTTTTGAACTTCAAATTCTTCATTCAGATCAAAAGTGGGTGCAGGCGTATTTTTTACTTTGTGGTAGGAGTATAAATATTCAGATGAAGAGATACAATTTTTCGAATATCCAATTAAATAAATGGAATCGCCTTCATTTTTAAAATCAAGGGTCATACGTGTTGACTTATCTTTTAAAACGCCTAACATACCAATTGTTGGCGTTGGGAACACAGGTCCTTCATAAGATGACTGATTATAAAAACTAACATTACCACCGGTAACAGGGGTTTCAAATTTGATACAGGCACTTCCCATTCCTTTGATAACATTCACAAATTGCCAATACACTTCCGGGTTATAAGGATTCCCGAAATTCAAACAATTGGTGATCGCACTTGGTTCACCTCCACTACAAACAATATTCCGAGCAGCTTCTGAAACAGCAATAGCACATCCTACTTCAGGATCAGCATTCACATAACGCGCATTACAATCTATTTTTAATGCAATGGCTTTATTTGTTCCTTTTATGTTTACGATGGCAGCATCCGAAGGAGCATTCGTACTCATATTGGCTGTTCCCACCATTGAATCGTATTGATTGTAAACCCATTGTTTGGATGCAATATTCGGATGAGCAATTAAAAATTTAGAAACAGCGATCAGATCTGTTGGCTCTTCCACATTTTCAATTTTGAATTTTTTTGATTCTTTGAAATAAGCAGGCTCTTTATAATCACGGTGATAGACAGGAGCTCCTCCTCCTAACACGAGGTCAAAAGCAGGAACATCAGCAACAACTTCATCACCCACAAAAAACTTAACACGCTTAGAATCCGTTACTACTCCTATCATTGCGCAATTCAGATCCCATTTTTGAAAAATCTTTTCTACTTCTTTTTCTCTTCCTTTTTTCACAACGATCAACATACGTTCCTGTGATTCGGAAAGTAATATTTCAAACGGTTGCATATTTGCCTGACGGGTAGGAACCCTGTCTAACCAAATCTCCATTCCATGTTCTCCTTTTGCACTCATTTCGGATGTAGAACATGTGATACCGGCAGCACCCATATCCTGCATTCCAATAACAGCACCTGTTTTAATAACTTCTAACGAAGCTTCCAATAATAATTTTTCCTGAAACGGATCGCCTACCTGAACTGCAGGAAGATCTTTTGCGGAATCTTCTGTAATATCAGCCGAAGCAAATGTTGCTCCATGAATTCCATCTTTCCCTGTTGCTGAACCAACAATAAACACAGGGTTTCCTACACCATACGATGTAGCAGAAGCTGTTTCACCGGATTTAACAATACCGGCACTCATAGCATTTACAAGTGGATTCACATTGTAACAATCATCAAAAAACACTTCTCCGCCAACAGTAGGAATACCAAATGCATTTCCGTAATCACCAATTCCTTTTACAACACCTTTGACCAGCCATTTTGTTTTCTCTAATTTGATATCACCAAAACGCAATGAATTTAATTGAGCGATAGGGCGGGCTCCCATTGTAAAAATATCACGGTTAATTCCTCCCACACCGGTTGCAGCGCCTTGATAAGGCTCTAACGCACTCGGATGATTATGTGATTCGATTTTAAAACAACACCCCAAACCATCACCAATATCTACTAATCCTGCATTTTCTTCTCCTGCTTCCGCCAAAATATAGGGACCTTTTTTAGGTAATTTTTTTAACCAAACAATAGAATTTTTGTAGGAACAATGCTCGCTCCACATAACCGAAAAAATACTCAGTTCGGTAAAATTTGGCGTACGACCCAATATCACTTTAATTTTTTCATATTCATCGGGTAGCAAACCTAATTTTTGAGCTGTTTCAACTGTTGTTAATTCTTCTTTCGCTGCTGTTGGCATAATGTTCAAAATTTTGTTGTATTTGATAACTATTCGTTACGTTTTTGAAAAACCAAATTTACGCAAAACCGCCCGATTGAGAGGAATATTTTATTTTGAGTTTTCAACAGGATTTTAATTGCTCCTTTTTTTAGAAAAACAAACACCTCCCCGCTTCTTCGACAAACTCTGACTGACAGCGAGTTGGTCATATTGAGCTTGGCCTGTGCTGAGCTTTTGTCGAGGCATCGAAATATGTGTGATAGCATCCTGCTATGAGGTATTGGGATTTGAATTAGTATATTTGAGAAAATTTATTAAAACAAAAAATTGGAAATACTTTTAACCATAACCTACACGTTACTTTTCATATTCATCATTCATAAGATGAAGTTTTTTGAAGTTGAAGGAGTATCAAAACGTTTACTTTCAGGTATTTTTATTCTTAAAATATTTTTTGGTTTATTACTTTGGGCCATCTACACATTTTATTATACCGATCGTTCCACCGCTGATATTTACAAATATTTTGATGACAGTAAAGTTTTATCTGACATTTTAAAAACAAATCCTACTCATTACTTTAAAATACTTTTTGGAATAGGAAACAATGCCCCTGAATTTGAAACTTATTATGCTCAAATGCATTTTTGGGCACGTAAAATTGACAGCAACATTTATAACGACAGCCATACGATCATTCGTTTCAATAGCCTGGTGAGGTTTTTCTCATTCGGCTATTACAACGTCCATACAGTATTTATTTGTTTTCTTTCACTACTAGGACTTACAGGAATTTACAAGACGTTTGTTGTTTATTTACAAGACAAAAAAACAGAATTACTAATTGCTGTGTTCCTATTGCCCTCCGTACTTTTCTGGGGTTCAGGAGTGTTAAAAGAAGGATTGATCTTTTTTGCTTTGGGATTATTGATCTATCATTTCAACAAATTATTCAGCCTCCGATCCATTTTTATTTGTCTGGGAGTTGCACTATTACTGGCACTTTCAAAATTTTATGTTTGGCTGGCAATTGTTCCCGGTTTACTTTTTATACTCTGGATAAACAAAACCAGCAGTTCAAAGATCATTTTAAAATTTACCTTAGTAATTCTAATGTTTGGAACAATTGGTTTAAATATTGATCGTTTTACATCCATTCAGAATCCATTGGTTACACTTTCCCAAAAACAAATTGAATTCAACCAGTTAGCCTCCGGACAGCTGACGGATGCGAATAAAAATCCAATTGCAATTGCTAAGAGTGCCATTAAAATCAGAACACTGGAACCAACTCTTTATTCATTTGTAAGAAATAGTCCGGAAGCCCTTATAAATACGACACTTCGTCCGTACATATGGGAATTAAAATCTCCCCTGATGATTATGGCAGGCCTGGAGAACCTCTTGATTCTTGGATTTATTTTACTTTGTATCCTTTTCATAAAACCATTGGCTGAGATACGTTGGGAGTATGTATTATTTTGCATTTCCTTTGTGATGATTCAATTTTTGATCATTGGTGAAACTACACCAATCATTGGTGCAATTGCGCGATATAAAGTTCCAGCACTTCCCTTTTTACTGATTGCATTTTTATTTATGCTTGATAAAAATAAATTGATAAAACGCATCCCGCTTTTGAAAAAATTGCTTCGTTAATAATTTTTCTAAATTTGCTTACCATTAAAAATAATCATCTATGAATTTCAATAGTTTATTCCGTAAGAAATCAGTACACGATATATTAAAGCAAGTAGCGAAAAATGAAGCTGAAGGAGGCCACGCATTAGGAAAACATCTTGGTGTTCGTGACCTTACAGCATTTGGTATTGCGGCCATTATTGGTGCAGGGATTTTCAGTACCATCGGAAAAGCAAGTGCTGACGGTGGTCCTGCAGTCATATTTCTATTTTTGTTTACTGCAATCGCATGTGGTTTTGCAGCTTTTGCTTATGCAGAATTTGCTTCCATGGTCCCTGTTTCAGGAAGTGCCTATACGTATTCTTATGTTGCCTTCGGTGAATTGATCGCCTGGATCATAGGCTGGGCACTAATCATGGAATACGCCATTGGAAATATAACAGTAGCGATTTCCTGGAGCGATTATTTTACAGGATTACTGGATAGCCAGGGACTTCATTTGCCACAATGGGTTCAGATGGATTATTTAACAGCTTCAAAAGGATTTCATCAGGCAACTGCATTACTTCAAAGCGGAAAGACATTTGAAAATTTAGATGCCGGATTACAATCTGCTTATAACGCATGGACAACTTCCCCTGCAATAGGTTCGTTGCATTTGATTGCCGACCTCCCTGCTCTTTTTATTATTGTTGCAATCACGGCATTAGTTTATAGAGGAATGAAAGAATCAAAGAATGCCAGCAACTTAATGGTAGTTATTAAATTATGCATTATTCTTTTGGTTATTGCAGTTGGTGTTTTTTATGTGGATACCAATAACTGGCACCCATTTGCTCCTAATGGAGTTGGTGGAATTCTAAAAGGTGTTTCTGCTGTATTCTTTGCATACATAGGGTTTGATGCTATTTCAACCACTGCTGAAGAATGTAAAAATCCTCAACGGGATCTGCCACGCGGGATGATGTGGGCAATAATTATTTGCACCATTTTATATATTATTATCGCTTTAATTTTAACCGGTATGGTTAAATATGATCAATTAAGTGTTGGAGATCCATTGGCTTTTGTATTTGAGAAATTAAATTTAAAATGGATGTCAGGAATAATTGCTGTAAGTGCTGTTGTAGCGATGGCAAGCGTTTTATTGGTTTTTCAAATGGGACAACCCCGTATCTGGATGAGTATGAGTCGTGATGGATTATTACCAAAAGCTTTTTCACGCGTTCATCCAAAATTTAAAACGCCTTCATTTGCTACAATTGTTACAGGTTTTGTAGTTGCAATTCCTGCATTATTTTTGAATCTTACAATGGTAACAGATTTGTGTAGCATCGGAACCTTATTCGCATTTGTATTGGTATGCGCAGGAGTATTAGTAATGCAAAACAAGCCGGACATCCCACGCGGGAAATTTAAAACGCCCTATATCAATGCAAAATTTATTATGCCTCTTTTAATTGTTGTTGCAGGAATTTTATCCTTCGCCTATAACAAAGAAGCTTCCATCGCTTTTCTTACAAACGAGAAAAAAATAAATGATGCAACCACAATTGTAACCTCCTTAAATGTGAAACAAATAAATGATATTAAACAACATTTGATCACAACCGACAGTGCTACTTTTGTTGCAAATAGGAATGATGTAGAAACATATATGAGCGGCTTAGAGGAAACAAAATATGCGGCTTTAGTTCAGGCATTACCCATTGGAGAGGAATTAAAGTTTGAATCAGGATTTAGTTTATTCAAACATAAGATCCCCATGTGGATCTTTATTTTTATTTCACTTGGATTAGCCTTTTGGGCCTTCAAAGAAAATCTTTCCTTAATACCATTATTAGGATTAACAAGCTGTTTATATATGATGGCAGAATTAGGACTTTCCAACTGGATCGGATTTGGAATTTGGTTAATTGCCGGTTTACTTATCTATTTCGGATATAGCAGAAAAAACAGTAAATTGAATACGTTGAACGCAGAATGAAAAATTCACAATTAAAAGATCATTTAAGAATTTTGATAAAAAAAAGCTTTATCCTCATTCTGATGGTAATTGCAATAAGTCTGTTGTTTGAGAAACAATCTGTTGCTCAAAACATCGACTCCTTAAAACTTGCTCTAAAAAATTGTAAACACGATAGTATCAAAGGGCAAATCTTTAACAATTTAGGAATGAGTTATTATCTGTTTGCCCCGGATAGTGCCTATTATTTTTGGGAGAAATCGCTTCAGCTTGCCAATAAAAACTTAGTGAATGTTAAGCCTGAAGAAAAAAAAGCTTTTTTAGTTAATAAAGCTGAAGCCTTAGGAAGTTTAGGTTATTTAGATCATGGGAACGGAAATATTGAATTGGCCACTTCCAGATATAAAGAATCTGCTGATATCTTTGTAGAACTGAACGATATGACCAATGCCGCTACTGTTTATAATAATACAGGAATTATTTACCTGAACGATTCCAGACTCAAAGAAGCATTTGAACTATTTGACTTAGCTGAAAAATATTTCACTGAAGGGAAAGAATTTAAAGGAAAGGCCATGACCATTCAAAACAAAGCTCTTATATATAAAAACAATGGTAACATGAAAAGAGCAATTGAATTATATAACAGAAGTTTACAAATAAGGGACTCTATAGGTGATTCTTTAGGATTAGGTCATTCTTTTTATGAACTTGGTATAATTCACAATCTTCAGGAAGATTATACCAAATCAAAAGAGTTTTTACAAAAGAGCTTACTGATTCGCAAAAATATAAAAGATATGGGAGGAGTTGGAGCTTCTCTAAATGAACTTGGAATGTTGTATAACAATGAAGATAACGATTCAAGTCTGTTTTTTTTTAGAGAAAGTATAAAGTATAGGATGATTGGCAAAAATATCTCGGGAATTGGTTTTTCTTATTCCGGTATTGGTTCATATTACCTCAAAAAAAATCAAATTGACTCTGCTATTTTTAATTTTAAAAAGGGCCTTGAATATAGAATTAAATCGAACGAAAAAACAGGAATATCTTTATCTTATTTTCTACTTGGAAACGCATACAATACGAAAGGTGATTACAAAAAAGCAATGGAAAATGCATCTAAAGCGTATGCATTAGGAAAAGAGGGCAGATACATGGAAACCATTTGCAAATCAGCAAATCTGTTAAGTACACTCTATAAAAAATCAGGCGATTATAAAAAATCGCTTTCTTATTTTGAAGAGTATAAATCAGCTTCAGACAGCTTACTAAATAATGACACCAAACGTAAAACAATTGAATCACAACTGAACTTTGAATTTGATAAAAAAATTACAGCTGACAGCATAAAGTCTTCAGAAAATAAAAAAGTATTAACTGCCCAAATTGAAAAAGAAAAGACTCAAAAATATGCTCTTTATATTGGTCTATTTATGGTGTTTGTTTTTGCTGCATTTATTTTTAATCGATTTAAAGTCATCCAAAAACAAAAGGGTATTATTGAACAACAAAAACTCATAGTAGAAGAAAAACACAAGGAAATTACCGATAGCATTAATTATGCAGAACGCATTCAACGTAGCTTTTTGGCTACAACAGCATTGTTGGATGAGAATTTAAACCACCATCTTTCAGGAAGAGAGATTATTGATAAAGCTTACTTTGTTTTTTTTCAACCCAAGGATGTTGTAAGTGGTGATTTTTACTGGGCAAGTAAATTAAGCAATGGAAATTTTGCTTTAGTAACAGCTGATAGCACAGGGCATGGTGTCCCCGGTGCCATAATGAGTATTTTGAATATTTCCTCTTTAGAAAAATCAATAGAAGAAAAATTAGTTGAGCCGCAAGAAATATTAAATCATACCCGTTTAAAAATTATAGAAAGATTAAAAAAAGACGGAAGTGTTGATGGCGGAAAAGACGGGATGGATTGCAGTTTAATTAGTTTTGATTTTAAAAACCACAAACTCATTTACTCAGCAGCCAATAATCCTGTTTGGATTATTAGAGGTGCCGGTTTGAGCGGAATCGGGAACAAGGTTCAATTATTTGAATTTGCCCCGGATAAAATGCCGGTAGGTAAGCATGATATGGATAAAATACCATTTTCCCAACATGTTATTAATTTAGAAAAAGGTGATTTAGTATATTCATTAACTGATGGTTTTCCTGATCAGTTTGGAGGGAAAAAAGGGAAAAAATTTTTATATAAACAATTAAAAGAATTAATTATTAGCATCGCACATTTGCCAATGCAGGAACAAAAAGAAACACTAAAAATTTCGTTTAATAATTGGAAGGGCAATTTAGAGCAAGTAGATGATGTATGTTTAATTGGGGTGAGAATATAATTGTTACGAATAAACGAATATGTGTGAAATAAAATATAAATCTATAAGGATGATAATAATCAGTCCGGAGGCAGATTGCAGCTTAAATTAATATTTATTTAGTTTAGGTTTTATTACTTGATTTTAACAATAAAAATAATTTTATGATTGTATTTATAACAGGAGCAACAGCAGGTATCGGACAAGCAACAGCAGAATTGTTTGCAAAGAACGGATACGACCTAATTATTACAGGACGAAGAAAAGAACGTTTAGATGAATTTTCAAAACATTTAAAATCTACTTATAAAATTGATGTTTTGAATTTAAATTTTGATGTGCGAAATGTAAAAGAAGTTGAAAGTGCTATAAATTCAATTCCAACAGAATGGAAAAAAATAAATGTACTGTTGAACAATGCCGGATTAGCCTTAGGAATTAGTCCCATACAAGAAGGCATTATTGATGACTGGGAACGAATGATCGATACCAATGTCAAAGGTTTACTTTATATGACCCGCACTATTGCTCCCATTATGATACAAAATGGTTTCGGACATATCATTAACATTGGCTCTATTGCAGGGAAAGAAGTGTATGCAAACGGAAATGTATATTGTGCCACCAAATTTGCTGTTGATGCGTTAAATAAAAGTATGCGTATTGATCTGTTACCACATAACATAAAAGTTACTGCAATCAATCCGGGAATGGTTGAAACAGAATTTTCAATTGTCAGATTCAAAGGGGATGTGGAGCGTGCGAAAAATGCATACAAAGGAATTCAACCATTGGTAGCTGAAGACATTGCGGAAACAATTTATTGGGTTGCTACCCGTCCTGCACATGTAAACATTAATGATATTGTTATTGTGGCTGCTGCCCAAGCCAATGCAACAATTGCAATCAGAAAATAATTTCATATTTTTTTTCTAAAAAGAAAGAAAAATCTTTTGAAAATTTTTCAGAAGATTTTTCCTTCTTAAAAACAAAAATTTTTATTATAAAATCGGAATCTCTCGTTCAAGACATTATTCTACTACAATTTTTTGAGTTTGAATTTCATTCTGATCATTTCGAAGGAGAATCAAATATTCACCAGGTGCTATTCCCGAAAAATTTAATTTGGAGGGTGATTTTTTTTGCATGATACTATTCCTGCTCATTACTTTCTTTCCTTGCATGTCATATATTTCAATTACTGTATTTCCATTCCAAGAACAGCTTACATTTAAATATTCTGATACAGGGTTAGGAGATATTGTTAGTTTAGTACTGTTTGGTTCAACAATTCCAATTGTCCCGGAATTGTAAACAAAAACTGAGTCGTGTCCGAATGCTGATCCAAAAACTTTATTATTATGAGTTGTTACCGAAACAAAATAGGTTCCGGCAGTACCCATATCCGACCAATTCGTACCTAAATCACTTGTAACATATAAGTAATTTGGTGCATTGTTGCTTCTTACCGCAGCATATAATTTTGTTCCATCATAATGCATGGCGGTTACATAAGGTGCTCCGTAAAACAGTGAAAAATTATTATCGATTCTTGTCCAGGTGCTACCATCATCTGTTGATTTATATACACCGGTACTGCCCATGTACAAGTCGTTCCCTATCGCTAAGAGAGGAGCTGTTGTAAAGGCGGAAGATGTATTTGCGGGATAACCGGCAACAGTTTTTTGAGTCCAGGTAATGCCTCCATCCGAAGATTCAAAAAAAGTATTATAGCCTGCAGCAAATAATTTGCTTCCTTTGGCAACCATATAATGAATCAATGTTCCGGAATTTGTTCCAATTGAACCGCTGCTAACCCTTGTCCAATTATTATCAGCTGGTGATTTGTAAAACAACCCATAACTAGGCCAACCTGCACTTGTAAATACACGGTTATTTGTATTGTCATAGAAAATTGTTTTTGCTTCATTGCTGGAGCCGGAAGATCCAATGCCCGCAGTATCTATTGTCCATGTTACGCCATTATTCAATGACCTTAAAATTCCATAGGTAGTTGTTCTGACAAAGATTTCATTATTTGATGTAAAAACTATCTCCCTGTCACTGGAAGAAGATGATGATGCAAACCCGTTGGTTAAATCGGCCCATGTGTTTCCATCGTCTGTTGAAGAATAAACTCCGACATTTGTGGTTACAAAAAGCTGGCTATTATGACTTTTTAAGTCCCATGCCGGATAATATTGTGAAACATGAGGCAAAGGATTCCATTGAGCCAATGACGATGAAGCAATCAATAATGCTACAGAGAAAAGTAAGAGTTGTTTTTTCATAGTATAAATTGTTTGTTTATAATTTTTGCTTAATTCAAATTTAAAAATAAAAATAATAGAAAGTAATTTGTTAAAAAAACAATATGTTGTTTTTTTAATATTAGAGTCCTTTAAAAAAATATTTATGGAAACAATTATCAAAAAATTAAGTATTACTTTTCAGGAAAAAGAAAAAAAGAAAATGGAGATTCAGTAGTAGTCTTGCTCCTCGCAATCGTTTTTTCTTTTCAATATTTTTCGGATAAAAAATTTTACTGGGCATAATCCCTCACTAACCGGATGGCCATAAAAGAGTATTTCTCATCATTTCCGGAACCTAAACTTTCGGTATCCCAACCTAAACTATGTGTCCATCTTTTAGCTCCTGTGCCATAGCTGCCGTCATCATAAACTGATGAGGACCAATATCCCACAGAACTAGTTATCGGAGCAGAGGAATAGATGGATGATGGTATCCCCTTAAACCCCGCACTATTTGTAGCTCCAGTATTTGGTGATGCCCAATGAGTCAAACCGGTTTCTTTCATTTTCCCACCGGCAACATTGTAACCGCCAAGATATTTTCCAAGAAAATCCCATTCTTCCTGCGATGGAACATGCCATCCTGCAGGAGTAATTTTTCTGGTATCTGAAGCAGCATAAAAATTATACAAACGTCCATAAGTAGCTGCATTAGTTGGACTGTTACCTGCGTTCATATATTTTTCAGTGGTAATGGTATTAAAATCATAAGGATCTGTCCATAAAGAAATTGAATCACCATTGGCGTAACGAACCACGTTCAGATTTTTGTCCAACCAAACCTGGTTCCCAATCACCAACGTATTATAAACATTGCCATCCGTATCCGCCACCGTAGTTGGAGGTATTGCTAATGTTGTAAATGAAACATCATTTCCATAACCTGTACCTGTCACATTGGTGCAATAAGCTCGCACATGGTAAGTAGTACCCGGAAGTAAATTATTTATGATAACATCATACGAACCACCACCACTTGCCCAGGAACCATACATTTCTTCCGAATGACTATCGCTGATAGTTGGACTTTCAGATGTGCTCCAGCAAATTCCCTGAGCAGAGCTATTATTTGTTTCTGTTGTAAAGGCACCTCCACAAAATGCACCATTATGCGAAACATAACTAACAGACCTTGTTGTCATTTCTGCAATTGGATTTTCTTCTTCTTTTTTCTTACAACCATTTGTCAGGACAAAGAATAAACTAACAAACAGGATCTGAGAAATTAATTTTGTTGCTTTCATTTTTTTAAAATTGAATTTTAAAATTATTTACTTTTTTTCGTTCCTGATAGAAGATTACATTATTGCTTAATTAACTTTTGTGTATCAGATCCATTTTCATTTTCATATTTAATAAAATATATGCCTTTTGACAGATCACTAATGTCAATGACAGTTTTAGTTGTTGTGACCACTTGTTTAAGTATTTCCTGACCCTGGATATTTAAAATAGAAACAGTATTTGATTTTGCAGATAGCTCCGTTTCCAGAGTGATTTTATTAGTGGCCGGTGATGGGAATATTTTTATTGATTCAGGTAATATATTTTCAGAAACAGAAGAAAGCAAATTAAAATTTCTTACTATTTTAGTGCCTCCGGATGCTGAGATCAAAGCATATCCTGAAGCACCGATAAACTTTAAACCATGAGGATTACATCCTGTAGCTCCTGTATATTGAATTGTCCAGGTGCTTCCGGCATCTGTCGATTTGTAAATATTGTCCCCTGCAGCAGCAAAAAACAAATTATTATTCACACAATAGATTTCATTAGAAACTAAAGGCACTGTACTAATTTGTGTCCAGGATGTTCCACCATCGGTAGTTTTCCAAAGTTGATTTGGAGGCCCACCGGGATAAACAACAGCGCACCCATTAGTGACGGACGAAAACGAAAGACTGCTAATGCTGCCTGAAGTAATTCCTCCGGTGACATCAGCCCAGGTTTGACCTCCATCTGTTGTTTTCATAAAAAGACCACTTCCTCCCATGTATGCAATAGTTGAAGAAGGCATTTCAAGAGTTGTTATTGCAGCTAAACTTCCGTTAGGTCTGGTAGCAAGAGTGGTCCAGTTACCACCTCCATCAGTTGTATAAGCTACCTCTCCATCACTGGTTACGGTAATACCATTGTTGCCATTAAAATCAATATCATTAATGTAACAGGTATAATTGAATAATTGAGGCCCCTGTGTCCAAGTTGTGCCACCATCATTCGATTTGTCGTAAAACCCTCTATCAGTGCCCGCATACACGGTTGTTTGACTACCATAAAAATTAAAGCAGGTAAACATTGCATAGGATGGCGTTGGATCTTTGTAAGGACTCCATGTTGAAGCTGCATCTGACGTATAACGATACCCCCAACCAACCTGAATGGTGCCATAAGTACCATTGTCTGAAAAATCATAATCATTGACTGTAACACTGTTGGTATTAAAAACCGAATCTAATACAGCCCAGGTCTGAGATTTTACTTTTAAAACGGGTATTAGAAAAAGAAGAACTAAAAATAAAGATGATTTTAGTGTACGTTTTGTTTTCATGTTGTTTAGTTTTTTTGTGAATAAATAATTTTCATTATAAAATGTTACTAAAGAGGAAAATTGAAATAAAATTACTTTTGTTAACTTTTAGATATTCAGAATTTTATTCGTCCTTCGATAATAACAAAGTCATTATTAAAAAGGTTTTATAAGCCTGAGCTTCCCGACAAAGATAGATTTGATAAAAAAACTGTGAAATAGTGCAGATGTACTATACCACCTATAGTTATTTCAGCCAATGAATAATTGCAAAATATTTATTGTTTAAAAAAACGATATTCATATTTTATTCAGCTATTATTTTTAATTTCACAGTATGCATAAGCGCCCATTTAAAATACAATTCATTTTTTTTCTAAATATTTTATTCTCCACTTTTTCTTCTTTCTCACAGACGCAAAAAGATAGCCTTGAAGTAAGTACATTAATTGATTCTGCAAAATATTTAACGAATATAGATGCAAAAGCAGCAATGAATATTGCGAATAAGCTTTTGGCAAAAACTAAAAAATTCAACGATAAAAAATATCTCGGCTTGGTTTATTCTCTGATTGGAATTATTAAAGACAATGAAGCAGATATAAATGGAGCAAAACGATATTACGATTCCAGTTATGTACAATATAAAATTGCCGGTTATCCACTAGGCATATCGATGTATTATAACAATATGGGACTCCTGTCAAACAAAGAAGGCAATTATAATAATGCCTTAATGTTCTATTTAAAAGGACTAAAAATTTCTGACAGTATTAAGAATGAAAGAATGAATTCAAGATTCTATAACAACATTGGCTTCCTGTACAATAATATGGAACAATATAATTTAGCGATTCCTTATTTTAAAAAAGCACTCGAAATACATACCAAAAACAATAATAAAATTCAGATTGGCAGAGTTACTCAGAACCTGGCTATTTCTTACGAAATGCTCAATGATCTTGCAAACGCTGAAAAAATGTACTTAACGGCCCTTGAGAATGAAGAGGCCCTAAAAGATTCAGTTACATTGGGATATAGCTTTGATAACATCGGAGGGCTTTATAAAAAACAGGGGAAATTTGAAAAAGCATTTAATTATCATGTGAAAGCTTATAACATTATTAAAGGATTGAATGATGTTGCCGAATTAGCTACCATAGAAAATAACCTTTCTGAAATCTGTTTTGAAATTAAAAAATACGATCTGGCCCTGAAATATGCTATTGAAGCGCTTTCGATTTCTGATGCCTCAAAACTGAAAAGACAGCAAGTTAGGGCATATCATAACATTGCAACGTATTATTCACTTACGAATAATTATAAAACAGCGAATGAATATTTACAAAAAGAAAATGAATTAACAATTACCATGTTCAATGAAGACATTGCGAAGTCCGCCTCCGAAATGATGGTGAAATATCAAACAGAGAAAAAAGAAAATGAAAATAAATTATTGATTCAGCAAAATGCAATCAAATCTTTAGAAATTGAAAACAATACTCAAAAATTAAAAATCCGGAACATAACCATATTTATTTTAATTGCTATTATGGCTGTGATTGCTATCTTAATTCTATGGCAAATTAATCTCAGTAAACTAAAAAAACAAAAACGTGAATTAGAAGCACAGCAGAAAATTCAAATTGAAAGGGAGCGTATTTCTCGTGATTTGCACGATAATGTTGGCGGACAACTATCCTATGTTTTATTTTCGCTGGAAGGAGATGAAGAAATATCAACTGAAAAAAGGAGAGAGAGAGCAACCACTTTGGCATCATCCATCAGAAGTATCACCCGAAATTTACGTGAAACTATCTGGGCCTTAAATCAGGAAAAACTAACCTTAAAGAATTTATCCGATAAGCTCAAACTATATGCAAGAAATATGTTTGCCTATACTGATACAAAAATTAAATTTGAAGAACATATTGATGATGACAATGAATTAAATCCTGCATTTGCATTGAACTTATTCCGGATCTGTCAGGAAGTAATTAATAATGTTTTTAAACATGCCAAGGCTAGTGAATTAACTGTAACTATTGAACGAAAAGAAAAAATAAAAATTTGTATCACCGATAATGGTATTGGGTTTGACAAAAATGACTTGCCGGAAGACAATCATTTCGGACTTTCAAATCTCCACAGCAGAGCTAAAGAAATTAATGCTACAATAGATATTGAAAGCTCAATCAATAATGGAAGTAAAATAACACTTGTAGTATAAATGCACTATTTCAGGATTTAAAATCAATGATGACTTTTGCCATGAATAATAAAAATAAAATGACCTACTTAGCAATAGTTGATGACAAACAATCCATCCGAAACGCGTTATTGCAACGGTTCGAAAATTCTGAAAATTACAAGGTTCTTTTTTCTGCCGAAAATGGAGAAGCATTTTTAGAAAAAATGATGGAAGCGCGAAAAATAATTACTCCCGATGTAGTGCTTATGGATATTGACATGCCTGTGATGAACGGAATAGAAGCCATTTCGAGAGCAAAAGATATTTATCCTCACACAAAATTTTTAATACTTACTATTTTTGATGATGATGACAAGATATTTGAAGCGATCAAAGCGGGTGCTAATGGTTATTTATTAAAAGATGAACCCTTAGAAAAAATAAAGGATGCTATCCGGAATTTGATCGATGACCATGGAGCTCCCATGTCCCCAAGTATTGCGCGTAAAGCACTTGAATTATTAATGAATGCAAAAGTTGATTCTAAACTTATTTCCCCTGATGATGCCCGTAATCACAATTTAACAGCCAGAGAAAATGAGATTTTGAAACTTTTAGTAGAAGGAATGGAATACAAAGAAATTGCGGAAACAACTGCTACAAGTCCGAATACAATCAGGAACCACATTACCAATATTTACAAAAAATTGCATGTTACATCTAAAGCACAAGCCATAAGAATGGCAATGAATAAAAAATGGTTCTAAATCTCTAAAGACCTCGTAGATCTTATCAGCTACATCTATTCAATATTCAATCATCAGATATTTATACAATCCTGCCTAAAAGGTGAGAAATTTGAATCCTGCGCACCTGTTTCCTTAAGAAAATAAAATTGGCTTGATTTTTTTAACCTAATTCCATTCCATCCGCAGTATTGGATATTTAATTAACTTTATGAGCAATTATTTGTGCTAAAAAACAAATGGGTATTTTTGCAAATGAAATTTCAAAATCAGGTAAATACTATTAAAAATTCGTATTTAATTATTTTTAAAAACAAATCACTTTTGTTTGTAGCAGCACTATTTTTCTCAAATAGTATTTCTGCCCAACAAGGGGTATCTTCCTACAAAGTCAGGAAAGTAAAACATCGCATCACTGCAGGTCCCGTAATTTCATTTTACAAAAACAACACTCAACATACTGTTAATACAAAAGCAAAGGCTGGTTTTAACGCAGCATATAAATGCGAGCTCACGCTTGGCCGAAAAACAAATTTTTTAGTTGGGCTGGAATATATGAGCCAGGGATTAAAATTTAATGGATACTTCTCCGCACCAAATCATACTTATTTATTTGATGAAACATTTGCCTATTCTCATGAAATTCGATTTCAGGAAATTCAGTTACCACTGGCTTTTAAAATTGCATTTAGTCCGGAAAAAGACAATCGTTTTTCTTCTTATTTTTTTCTTGGACCTGGTTTTAGATATATCGTAAAATCAACCGCATTCATCGAATCGGATTCAACACAGGAAACAGTATTGGATGGCACGACTGATCTAACTTTCGAAAACCATATTGTTGATCAACACTTCAATGCCTTTTTACATGCCGGAATGGGGATTCAGAAAAACTTTCGCGATACAGGGAAAGCCTTGTTTATCGAATTCACCTATAAGTACAATATTTCAAGGTTGCATTACATTGGTGACAAAAATTCTAACAATTTAAATATCAAGAATAATAGTCTTTCTATTTGTGTCGGTGTCCGGTTCTGATATCGTTTACAATTTTCCTGATTCAATTTCGTTCTGTTTTAAATGCATCTGACACAAAAAATATCAACTATTTTAATTTTTATATCCACTGCAAATATTGTTGTTGCTCAAAAAACATGGGATTTAAAAACTCTTGAGAAAGCAAATACAGCAAAGAATATAAGCTATTTAACTACCCAAGAAAAAAAAGTTATTCAATATTGTAATTTAGTTCGGCTCAACCCAAAATTATTTTTAGAAACATTCGTTAAAGAGTATTTGGATTCTACAAAAGAAAACAACAATTATACCGGTTCATTAATTAAAACACTTCGATTTGCTAAAAGCACAGGCCTTCTTTATCCTTCAGAAAAGCTGTATGCGTTAGCAAAAGAACACGCTATCGATTTTGGTAAAAAAGGAAAAACCGGCCATGCCGATTTCGATAAACGTTTCATGAAATTTACTAAAGAATGTGATTGCGCTATTGGTGAAAACTGTGATTACGGAAGTAATAACGCATTGGATATTGTGATGAGTTTACTAATTGATGCTGATGTACCTGACCTTGGACATCGTGAAAACATTCTTGATCCTGAATATAAAAACATTGGTGTTTCTATTCAAGAACATAAAAAATATGATTGGACCTGTGTGATGGATTTTAGTGGGGCGACCTTAAAATAATTTTATTAGGTCAACGAATATTTTTAACTTTTCTTTATTTCTCACATTACTAAATAATGCGCCAACCCAAACAATGAACTTATACCTATCCACAAGATCATATTTAGTTTAAACCGATAAATAGCAATAAAAGAAACAACAACCCAAATTATTGAAACCATATCCAATCCGGCAAAAGAAATAGTTGTTGGAAAAATTACAACTTTTCCCAGATAAATCGTCAGATTTAACACGACTCCCACAACTGCTGCTGTTACCAGCCCGAGTATTTGTTTTACAGTTTTATTTTCCTGCGTCCGTTCAATGATTGGGGCTCCAATAAATATAAAAAAGAAACAAGGAAGAAAAGTATAAAAAGTAGTAGTAACCAGCCCAAGAGTTCCCATTACCAAAGAGTTTCCGAAATGATTATGTCCCGCCATAAAACCAACGTAAGCAAGCACCATAATTAATGGGCCAGGTGTTGTTTCTCCCAAAGCAAGCCCATCAATCATTTGCAGATTTGTTAACCAATGTAACTTTTCAACACTAACTTGTGCAACGTATGGCAATACTGCATAAGCGCCCCCAAATGTAACGAGTGCAGCCTTTGTAAAAAACATGGAAAGAGTTTTCCAAAATTCGAAATCACTGGTAAAAAAATAAAACACTACTAAAGGAATTACCCACAACAATAAAGCAATAGCTACTTGCTTCAAAATTCTAGCGAAACGAAAACCGGTGTCAACAATGACTGTATCCTTATTCAGAAAATAGTCCTCTTCATTTATTATTTTTTGTACTACATTATTATTTTGAGTATGGAAGATTCCTGGAATTAATTTTCTCGAAATAGCAGCAACAAATATTGCTCCGATAATGATCAGTGGAAAAGGTATATTAAAAAAGAAAATGCAAATAAAAGCAGCCAATGCAACAAAATAATGAAATGGGCTAAGCAAGGACTTTTTTCCGATCTTGACCAAAGCAAGAATAACAATGGCAATTACAGCAGGTTTCAAACCAGTGAATAAGGCATGGATCCATGGTACATTTCCAAACGTAACATAAATAAAACTCAGGCCAAGCAGAATAAACATGGATGGTAATACAAAAAGAACTCCTGCTAAAAATCCACCAAGTCTTCCATGCAACAACCACCCGATATATATGGCCAGTTGTTGTGCTTCCGGACCCGGTAATATCATACAATAATTTAATGCATGAAAAAATTTACTGTCGCTTATCCATTTTTTTTGTTCGACAAGATATTCATGCATAAGGGCTATTTGCCCGGCAGGCCCTCCAAAACTAATAAAGCCCAGCTTTGTCCAAAATGTTAAAGCTTCTTTAAGTGTCGGCTTTTGTCTCATAAATCATTTTGGTAAAACATAGAAAAATAATATTTCATTTTTTTGAGGATATTCTTTTACAAACTTTATCCCCCTTTCGGTTCTATCAAATCCCAAAGATTTCCATACAGATCTTCAAAAACAGCTACCGTTCCATACTCTTCTTCTTTTGGAATTCTTACAAAATTGATATTACTTTCTACCATGTTATGATAATCTCTCCAAAAATCATCGGTATGCAAAAACAGGAAAACTCTTCCTCCTGTTTGATTCCCAACTCTGCTTTTTTGTTCTTCATTAGCTGCTTTTGCAAGTAACAGACAACACGCTGTTGAACCTTTCGGAGCTATTAAAACCCACCGCTTTGTTTCACTTAACACCGTATCTTCAACAAGGATGAAATTTAATTTTTCTGTATAAAATTTTATCGCTTCATCATAGTCATCAACCACCAAAGCAATATGCGCAATTTTTTGTTTCATCTTCTATGCCTTTCCTTTTATAGGTTTTCAATTCCAATACCGAATCTCATAAAAAAACCTTTCGACAAAATTTCTCCTTTGACAAAACCATCTGTTTTATATCCCGGCTGTACTACTATGCTTACAGGATTTTTTTTGCCTAAAACTTTAATACCTAAAGTGCCTGTAAAACAATAGCCATATCCCGCAGCGGTTGTACGTGTTTTAGAAGTACCACTTTGCAATTTTAGTGAAGGCTGATTCCAAACATCAACTGAAGTATGAAGAAAACCATATTTTGTATTCAACAGGTTCATTGTTTTTATTCCAAAGCCATAAAATTTTTCAAATCGGGGGTCGCCAATTCGAAGGTATATATTCGCGACTCTATTTTTCCATTTTAAATAGTTATGATCATAAAACTCCGCCCCGAAAGGACTAAGAGACATATTGAAAGAAGGAAGGTATTTAACTTTTCCTATTTTTATCATTGGTAATTTCCCTTTTTCCTTACCCGAAATAATATAGCTCATCCAATGATAAAGAGCCATATATTGGTAAGGATCGATAAAATTAAGTATAGAATATTTCCCTAAATCATCTATCGAATATTTTTTTTCACCTGCATTGATTTGCAAATAATATTTTGAATTAATATCATATATATAATTATTCATATCATTCCCACCCGTGATCTTTTTACCATTTTTTACTTTATAAAGTGTCTGATATATGTAATTTGTCAGGTTATTAAACTCACCACCGTAAAGAAAAAAATCACGATAATTTATACTGTCAGCCATTATCCATTTTTCGCGCATGCTTTCCGCCAGCACCTGACCACTCTCAACGCCTGAAAACACCATTGTTGTGTGTTCATCATCAGTTGAATTGAAAGGAGGATAACCCGTTGCGAAACCGTGTCCATCACCGTATGGTGGAGGTAAACTCATATGATAAGAAGTATTGCGCCATTTAAATTCCCGAAAGCGTGCTCCATGTCCAAATGCTTCATGTTGAGTTTCAGCAATAAAATAATCAACAGGGTAATCAATCAGAAATGATTTAATAAGCCGGTAACCTCCATTTGCAATTTTCACCCCCACGTTTTTTTCTCCGAAAGGGTTAGCCGGCAAAATTCTTTCTTCAGCAGAATAGAAGGCTTTGTGAAGGATAAGAATATTTTCTGCTCCTGCTTTTTCTGAAAAATTCTTTTCATAAAACAGAAAATAATTTGATTGCGCCTTTGCATAACACTGAAATGTCAGCAAAAGAACAACTACTTTTATTTTTATTGATTTTTTCATTCCCAAAACCCGTATGATTTTTATTCGCAAATTCTATTCATCTTCAGCAAATGTTAAAACATAACCGTTATTATCTTTAATGGAAAATTCGGTTGCTCCGTAGAATGTTTTTTCAAGCCCTTTCAGAACTGTTACTTTATTTTTTATACTTTCAAAAAAAGTTCTGATATTTTTCAGCTTTATATAAAACAAAAGCGACCCTCCGTCTTGTCGGCTGATTTCAGGCATTTCCTCCCCTAAACTCTCAAAAGTCTGAAACATAAAAGTAATGTCTCCGCATTTCATCATAACCCAAACAAAGTCTCCTTGTTCGGGAACCGTCATTACAAGGTCAAAGCCTAATTGCTTAAAGAAGTTAATAGTTTGGTTAATGTCTTTTACAAAAATGTTTGGTGATATAGTATCCATAAGTTTTGTTTTTTAATTTAATGCATAAAAAGCGTTTAGGTAATTACCCGAACTCCTCTGTCTTGTTTTTGTTAACTGTTTTAACTTTATTATTCCTACTTATTTTCTTCTGGTCATGGCAAATTCCTCTTTTTTTAATTCCCCATTTTCCTTTCCTTCAATTCTTGCATATAATGAATCGGGGCTTGGGTTCTTGTAAATTATACGCTGCGGAAAGTCATGTTCCTTATTTTCAAAAATCAGTTCTCCTTTTTCGATGGATATAAGTTTAAAGAGGACTGGAAGTTCCTTATTTTGATTTCTGACAGTTGGAATATAAAACAAGTTTTTATTTCTGAATTCCAATGATATTTTTTCTGAAAAAGCAGTATCATTTTGTACTATCATAAAACTTCTACCTGCAAAAGTGGAGTCATCAATTTTTGTCCAGGTCTCATATAAATCCCCTTTAACCGACAAGTTTTCCCAACTTCCAATAACCCATTCCATTTGTTTTATTTTAGTTGAATCTGTTGTTATTTTGCCTGCTTCATTTTCTTTTATTGTTCCATTGTTACAGGAAAATATTAATACCTGAAATCCGCAAAGAGCTAATTTTTTCATGTTTTTAATTATTGATACTAATTATTAAGTCAATATATTTTATTCCCCTCCGATCTTGAATCCTAAACTACCACCTGTGGCACGTTTATTTTCAATTACAAATTCTTTTACATCACTAATCAGTAATGTTTGGAGGTGCAATGTGGTACGTTCAGAGGCTGGCATTCCGGCCAATCGCAAATTTTGATTTTTAATAGTTTCGGCAATTACTTGTCTCACCGTTCTTGCATTACCAAAATGTTTATCACGATTGATATAAATAAAATTGAAATAATTTTTCAAATGAGCTTCTGATTCAGCATCAGGTGTTATTTTTTCTTTCGTTAAAATTGAAAGTGCAATCAAATACATTTCATCCGCGGAATAATCCAGGAACTGAAAAGTTCTGTCAAACCTTGACTTTAGGCCTGGATTTGATTCAACAAATTCATACATATTATCAGGATAACCTGCAACGATAACTCCAAATTGTCCGCGCATATCTTCCATGCGTTTTAAAATTACCTGTATGGCTTCCTGCCCAAAATCATTGCCAATTGTCTTATTCGCCAATGCGTATGCCTCATCAATAAATAAAATCCCTCCCTGCGATTCCTCTACTTTGTCTCCTGTTTTAATGGCTGTTTGTCCTACCCATCCTGCTACCAGTGCTTCCCTGTCAACCTCCACCACATGTCCGCGTTCCAGCAACCCTAATCCTTTGTATATTTTTGCAACAATACGTGCAACAGTTGTTTTTCCCGTTCCCGGATTTCCTGTAAAGATGCTATGCAATGAAAATTTGTTCAACACATCTCTTCCTGTTTCTTTATAAAAACGAACCAGTTTTACTAATTCATTAATTTCTTCTTTGATGTTGTTCATACCGGTTAGCGCATTTAGCTCCGCTAATCCTTCTTTCAATAATTTTTCATTCACATCTAATTTTAATTTCTTTTTTCCGCGGCCTTCAAATACTTTTTCGAAATCGGAAAGCTCAACAGTTGAAAGCACTTCGTTTGATAATTCAGACACATTCGCCTGATTCATTAAACGCAAACCTAAATTCATTTTTGCTTCATCAATAATTGAATAAACAAATCGTGCATTCCCGAAAGCATTATCACGGTTACGATACGCCTCTACCAACATATCATCTAAGAATACTTTTGCATCCGTTGTAATTGTTACACCTTTTTTCTTACTTGCCAGATCTGCGATCGAGGACATTTCTTCAGGCATATAATCTTCGAAATGAAAATACTGACTGAAGCGTGATTTCAATCCGGGATTTGAATCAATAAATGTCTGCATTTCTTTTGGGTAGCCTGCACACATAATAGCAATATCACCGGTTCCATCACTCATTTCTTTCAATAAAATTTCAAGTACTTCATGTCCGAAATCATTCGAATCTTCTTTTGCACGTGTGAGCGAATAAGCTTCATCAATAAATAAAATTCCGCCTTTAGCTTCTTCAATGATCTTTTTCACTTTGGGTGCTGTTTGCCCAATGTATTGTGCTACTAAGTCAGAGCGATCCACTTCTTTTACCTGGCCCTTTGAAAGCAATCCCATTTTTTTATACAATCGCCCCAACATATTTACAACAGTGGTTTTCCCGGTCCCAGGGTTTCCTGTAAAAATGCTGTGAAGATTTATTTTTCCTCCATCATCAAAACCTTTTTCCTTCCGCAGTTTTATAAAATTGATATAATTGATATGATTTCGAATATTTTTTTTCACCTCATCCATCCCGATTAATTCATCCAGCTTTGCTAGTAGTTGCTCTATTGTTTCGTCTGAGGAATCTGCTGTAATAGCTTTTTGTGCCGGCATTTGTTCAGATGTTGCTACTGGTTGAAGGACACCTTCTTCGCTTGTTTCACCCATTTCGAAAGGAACAAGTGCCACCAGAGTATCCATAAAAACAATTTCTGCTGTATATTTATCATCTTTCCATGAACCAGTCGATTCTGTTCCCCAACCGGACTCAAACGTATAAATTAATTCTTGTTTTCCTTTTTCAATATATCCTGTTCGCACACTCTGGCCTTTGGGTTGTCCGGCATCATCATAAAAATTAAAGAAAAACTCATAGTTCCAATCCTTCTCCGTCTTTGTCTTGATCTTGAATTCTACCCATAAATAAGGTGTTTGGTTGCGGTTGAGTTTTTTATAATAGGTTCTCTCCTTTATATTCCAGCCATCGGATGGCCCGGAATATAGTTTCACTGATTCCACTGTAAAATATGGATTAATGGAGGAAGAAACTTTTCCCGCATCTTCAACAAAAAATTTTTTTGAACCAACCAATTCACCATCAATATAGGCTTCCCATAAATAATCACCTTTGAACCAAAAAGTTCCTTCATTAGGCGTCCCCCATCCATCACGCACATATACAATATTTTCATCCATTTTTATTTCACGGGAAGATTCTAAATTACATAATTCTGTTCGGGTACTTCCTACCAATGAAAATGCTTTCAGGGCAATTTTTGCACTCCAAGCCTGTTCATCAAATAATTTATTGTAAAACGAAAACTCTGTTCTTAAATACGTTGTTTCCATTCTATCGAATACAGTACGGTATTTTTTAGTTGAGTTTGCCATCCATTCATCTGATGAATAGACTTTCATTTCTTTGAACTTGTAATTTTTTGACATTGTAATTGATTTTTATCTTTTCTAAAAATAATTTAAAAATTAGAAGTTTTCGAAAATGTTAAAAAATAAAATTTAAAATCTTTTGAAAGGAATACAGAATAAAATTCCAAGTTTTCCTTTTCTTATAAAAATTCACATTGCTATATGAAAAAAATAATTTTTTTTATATTTTAAACAGGTGACTGATGAAACGGTTTGAACATATCATGCCATTTTCTGGAAATAAGCAGATCCATCAATTCGGAATTTCCTTTTTTCTCCCGTTCCGTTGCAATTGTTTTCAAAGAATATTCTACTTCATTTCCAAAAAGAGAAATAAGGTAAGATAATGGAACGCGAGGATTTTCCTCGTTGATGGTTCCATCCGCATTTAATGTTTTTGGTAGAATAGGTGGAATGTAAAAAACATTCGGCTGTGTATTAAATTCAGGATGAAGCGGCAATGCCACTTTCCATTTGTGTACCAATTTATGTACTTGAGAATTTTCATCCTCTAAAAAACCAAAATGACGCGCTCTTCCCGGACACTGTCTGACACAAGCCGGAGCAACACTTTTTTCTAATCTTGGAAAACAAGCAATGCATTTTTGAGAAACGTTCCGCTCTTCATTCAAATAAATACGTTTGTATGGACAAGCCATCTGGCAGGTCTTTGTTCCTTTACAAATGGAATCATCGATCAGAACGGCTCCATCCTGTTCGCGTTTGTAAATTGCTTTTGTAGGACAAGCAGCAAGGCAGGCAGGTTTAGAACAATGGTTACAAAGGCGGGGCATATTAAAATAATAACTATTTGGAAATTGTCCCGCACCTTGCTCTTCATCCCAATTAGGTCCCCATTCAGGGCGATCACCGATAGGTTTAAATTGAACCTTGTCTTTATTCCCCTCATAATGAACTTCATTAAAATTAAAGTTCCAGGCTTCGCCAAATTCTTTTTTTGAAGGCAATCTCCCATACACCAGATTCCCATCTTTCCAGCCTCCTCCCATTGTTTCCCAATCTTTTGGTGTTCCTTTTCCGGGCATGGAATTTACAATGTTCCACCACATATGTTCCATCCCTTTTTCATCTGTCCACAATTGTTTGCAGGCAACGGTGCAGGTTTGGCAACCAATACATTTATTAAGATCTATGACCTGGGCTACTTGTTTTGTCTCCATGTTTTTATACTTTTTCAATTCCAACTCGCGTGTCTCTGTCACTCATTCCAGGCTGTCTGACGGCCATTACAGGTCTCAGGTAGGGATAATCCCCAACCATCTCTATAGGATTCAAAGGAGAAGCCAATACATTCCGATAAGATTTGCCTTCCTTGAATTGATAACTTTCCCAGCCATGATACATGATGAGTTGCCCGGGTTGAACAGTGGTTGAAATTTTAATCCGGCTGAAATAATAACCAACATCATTAAAAATTTTTACCATTTCATCATCTTGTAATTTATTTTTTCTAGCATCTGCAACAGAAATAAGTGTGAAAGGTTCACCACGTTGTAGCCTCAATAAACCCGGATCGGTGCGCATCAGGGAATGAATGCTCCATCGGGTATGACCTCCGGTTAGTACAAATGGATGATCGCCTCCTGCTTTTGGCGGATCTTTGTGAATCGGTAATTGTTCATTTAACTCCAGATACCAATCATGGTCAATGTAAAATTGTATTCTTCCTGATAAGGTGGTCCAGACATCTTTTTTTTCAGTGTGCCAGGTATGCGGGCTAATTGTTTCTCCTTTTTTAATGTTACAGGCATTACCAAAGCTTGCCGGATTGGTACCAAGTTCTGTAAACCGGGTATAACCTTGCTCCTTTAATTTTTCCCAGGAAATACCACCTAAATTTGTTGATTCTTCAGTCATTCTTTTGGAAATTAATTCACTTTCTTTTTCCTTTGCAAAAGAAGTCAGTGATTTATACATTTCCGTAAACTTTCGATTTTTTTTTCGCGCAGTTTTAAAGTTTACAATTTTTAATTTTCTGGAACGCTCTTTAATTTTTTTTGCGAGTAAACAGGCAATTTCCCATTCATCCTTTGATTCTCCTATATTCTCAACAGCTTTTTGAGTGGTGTGAAAAAATGGCGAAAGTGTATTTGTATTTGCAACCATAACAGTCGATTTTTCATATGCTCCTGAAACAGGTAAGATATAATCGGCATACGTTGCGGTGGAACTCATTCTCATTTCAAGCGCAACTACCAGATCTAATTTCGGCCACAGGTTGGTCAGTAATTTTTGAGAACCTCTCACTCTTCTAATTGCATTTCCTGCCCAGGAGAAATACACTTTTGGATCTGTAGATAATGGTGGATCTATAACCTGCCATTTCTTTTTTAACATCTCATCAATATATTCTTTGATGTCTCTTTTTAAGTGCGGGTCCCATTCATTGGTTCTCTTGCTTATATCAATCAGCCCTCCATGCAGGTTCCAAAACATAGTAGAGTTTGCCATAAACCTGGAATCTACAAAGGAATCCAGCACATATTTGTAGGTGGCCTGGTTCCAATCTTTTCTTTTGAGAAAATTCATCCAAAAAGGTGCGGCATACTTAAACAAGTATTGATATTTGAGATCTTTTGTAAGTTCTAATTCATTGAGTATTTTATTTCCACCATCAGCAACTAAAAAAGAACAGGTAACAAATCCGTCCCCTTTTTTACCAAGATGTCCGGCTAAAATAAACACTAAGATTTGCGAACGCATAATAAGATCGCCATGGTAAAATTTAGAAAAATTACTGGTGCAGGTATTGGTTGCTGCATTCGCATTAACAAGCATCATGGTTAATTTCCGAATTGTTTCGGGAGCAACGCCACAAATTTCAGAAGCTTTTTCCGGAGTAAATTCCCGGAGTTGATCTTTTAATAATTCAAAAACAGGACGAACAGTAAGCTCCCCCTGATAAGTGGCAATTATAAATTCTCCCTCAATTGCAGGGTCCGTATGTAATTTTAATGAGGACTGACTTGGAATTTCCAATCTTTTTTTTCTGTTATCCCATCTGTAAAGAACATGTTTATTACCATCTTTAACGACATCCGATTCTCTTAAAAGTTTATTATTATCTGATCGAACCAAAAAAGTTAAGTCGGTTTGTTCCTGTAATAAATGTTTGTTATATAATTTTTCAGAAATAATAATATGTGCCATTGCGTTCGCAAGAGCTGAATCTGTGCCTGGTTTCACGGGTACATAATAATCCGCTTTAATTGCAGAAGCATTCATATCAGGACTGATGGCAACTATTTTTGTACCATTGTATTTTGCTTCGGTCAAAAAATGAAAGTTTGGAATTTGTGTATAGGCAGGGTTTCCACCCCAAATAAATATTAAATCAGAATAAAAATAATCATCCCCTGAACGGTCATTCGAAATTTCGCCATAGGTCACAGCAGCGCCTTGCTGATCATCTCCTAATTCACAATTGATATCCAAAATAGTACTGTCTAAAAAATCAAAAAATCTAAAAAGACTGTAAAAAGAAAGATAATTAACAATGTTTCCACCCGGATCAACCACCACTGATTTTGTTCCATTTTCATGAATTGCCTGTATCGTTTTATCGGCAATGCCCGTAAGTGCTTCATCCCATGAAATTTTTTCCCATTTTCCTTCACCCCGTTCACCTGTTCTTTTGAGCGGATGCTTGATCCTTGCTTCACTGTACATAAAATCACTATAGCTGCACCCTTTCTGACAACCTCTTGGATTAAAGTCTGGGACTTTTTCATTGGTTTGAGGATAATTACCAACCTGCTCTTCACGTGTTATTTTTCCATCTTTTGTATAAACATGAAATAAGCAATTCTGTTGAAACCAGCAGTTAAGATTATGTGTTCCTAAATGAACTTCATCCCAAGTCCATTTGTTTCTGTAATTATCTTCAAATCCCGGTTTGAACGGAGGTTTTAATGGAGGGTAAGAAGATGCTGATTTGTTTGCTAGCAGCGAAGCCGGAAAAGTAGTAGCAATTACAAATCCTAAAGATAATTTAGCACAAGACCTGCAAAATTCTCTTCTGTCTTGTTTGTTAAAACCGGAAGATTTAGAATCGGATTCCATATTATAATTTTACAGGATTAATGATCATTACTACTTTATTTGGCTGCAAGCGTTCGAATATAATTTACCAGATCCCATCGTTCATTTTCGGAGAGAACAAATTTATAGGAGATCATATCCAATGCAGGACGACCTTCCGTTAATTTCCAAAAAATGGCGCCATCACTTTGTGTTTGCATTTTTTTACCGGAATGATCAGCAGGTTTATTTTTTATAGACAAACTTGCAGCACCATCACCTTTGCCTTCCTCGCCATGACATGAAATGCAGTAGGTTGTATAAATTATTTTTCCTGAATTAATAGATTTTTGATCGGATGCAAATGGATTTTTTATTTTGTTAGCTTCCGGTGGCGCTATCCATGCATCCGGTTGAAAAAAAGAGGGAAATACTTTTTGATTTTGCTCAAAACTCATTAAACTTAACAAAACTAATATCACACATAGGATCGACTTGTTCATATCTGTTATTATACTATTTCTGTGATTCTTAGATCATTAATTGCAATAATAACAAATATAGTTTCTTTTTACCATAAATGGAAAGCGATGTTTTTTCGGAGATGTTAAAAAAATTAACCCTGCTCTTCCGCAGTAATACCAAAATTTTATAAAATGTTCCAATGTTTAAAGTCCGTCAGAGTTTGTAGAAGACTATGCGCTGGAATTTGTTGGACCAAAATATATTTGTAATTGGTTAATTAGGGTTCACTCAAAAATTAAGGTTCCTAGTATTTGGAATCAATAATGTTTAATTTAATAAAAATGTTTGTTGGTTTGATGTGCGGGAGCTCTGAGCAAACGCGATGTCGAGTTGCGGTGAACACAATTTTTCTTGAAGGTCTTGGAGAGAGCTTTAGCAGCTCTCATAGACATTCAAAAAAATTGAGAGAGGAGTGGGGGCAATCGTTTGCTCTTGTTCTTCTCTGAAGAATTGTTTTTTTCATTAAGGAAAAAGAACTGCAAGGAAAACAAGCATTTTATGTTTAAATATTTGCATCTAATAAAAGTGAAAAGCTTTAAAAGTATAGATAATATTGATGTTTTTGATGTTTGAGCAAACCCTAATTAAAACAGAATTCTATTATTCTTGTCCTTTTCGAGGAAAGTATATAAAACAAAAAACCCGCTACATAATTGTATCGGGCTTTTCATTAATTAGACAAATCTCTCTCTAAACTAAATCTAATTATTAATAATTGCCTTGGGCAATAGCTTTTACAGAAGGATTACTTGTTGATCCTTCCTTAAATAATACGTTATCAATAAAAATTTGAACCTGAACAACTTTATGGGATGGTGTAACATTTGAAGCCTCTATAGAAAACAAATGTCCACTACTAAAATTAAAATTGACTACTGATGAAGTTCTATTCATCGTCTCATTTTCCATTTCTAAAACGCCATCTGAATTTGGACTTAAATAACTTATATTCACATTCCCTGACTCACATTGTATGCGATATTCTACATTAATTGTTTTTGGAGCAATTGGATCTTGTGGTGTAGCCTTCTCTTCTTTTTTACATGAAGTTACAAAAACACTTGTCAGCACAATAAAAGAAAGGAGTAATTTCTTCATTTTCAATTTTTTTGTATGAATTTGAGTACAAAAGTAATATAATTATCTCAAAAAGCAAATATTTGTCGTTCTATTTTAGTTTTTTACCGATATAAATATCAACAATATCGATGAATCGTGTTCATAAGCCTTCAATCATTTTCCCATTTACGTGTTGAACGTCCTTTTTGAATATAGGTTACATATCCATTTTTCTGTGAGAGTTTCTGCATTTTTTTTCGGAAGGCTTTGGGATGAAATGCTTTGTGCATGCTTTTTAATTTACTGCATTTTTTCACAACCCCGATAGTTCCCAAAACCCAATAACAGGATGACGCACATCTCATACCGAAAAAAGCATAATCATGAGGCGACTCTTGGATATACTCCTCATACTGCTTAATTAATTGTTCATATTGGTTTAAAAAGATGGGGATTTCAATGGAAGTGATTTTGTATGATTTGTAATTTCGTTTCCAATCCGACAAATTTTCCTTTTCGTAAACTCCTGCTTTACCTCTTTTATGTGGAAAAACATGAATCTGCTTCGAATCAAAGAAAAAGCCATACACACATGAATCTGTTTCAATGACCACATGACCACCATACATTCCTCCAATCGTTTTGTACTCCACAGCCGATTTGGGTTTTGAGCCATGAATAATATGAATTCGGATTAATTTTAAAGAATCAGAAGTTTGCGATTTCGTACAAAAAAATGCAAGAATAAAACATAAAGAAAAGAAATTTCTAACCTTTTTATTCATTCATCACATCCATTAAGACTTGATATGATTCGGTGGTTTCTTTTTTCAGTCGGTCAACAATCTCCTTACAAGAAATAACATCGTGGATCAGTTCAACACTTTGACCCGCACACCATAATGTCTGATAATTTCCGGGTTTAACAGATTGTTCCATTTTTTTCATTCCACGCAGCTGCACCAGCATTTTAAAATACTTTTTTGTGGTTGAATTTTTTGATAAAGTTTTTTCCAGCCAGTTTTGTTTAAGGCCAATTTTTTGTGCAAATGGCGTATTGATTATGGTACAGGGTGTTCCTGATATTTTTTCAGTCAATACAATATCACTCATCTTTGAGTCCACAATTGCATTTTTATAGTCATCATTTACTGACGCTTCCGTACATGCAATAAAACGGGTCCCTATTGAAACACCGGTAGCTCCTAAAGCCAACATGGATAAGATCCCGGCACCGGTAGCAATTCCTCCTGCTGCTATTACAGGTGTATTCGGGAAGGTGCCATGCAAGGAAGGGATTAATATTTGCAATGGATTGGGTCCTGCATGCCCCCCGGCACCTTGGCCAACAGCAATAAAACCATCACAACCTAATTCAAAACATTTTTGTGCATGTTCAATGTTCGTTACATCACAAAACACTTTTGCCCCATAGCTATGTGCCTGTTCAATAACCTGTTTCGGGTTACCCAATGAAGTAATATAATATGGGACTTTTTTTTCAACACATAACTTCAAATGCTTTTCATATAAAGGATTGCTGCGTTGTACTATTAAATTCACCCCATAAGTTCCTTTTACACTCAATTTATTTTTTTCAACATTCAATTTATTCAAAATATGCTCTAACTCACCTTCTTTACGATAATTTAAAGTTGGAAAAGCAGCAGCAATTCCACTTTTCATCCCTGCTATAATCATTGCCTCATTGCTTACCAAAAACATGGGCGCCATTATTATTGGAAAATCTATGTTTAATAAAGCTGTAAGTTTTGTTTTCATTTCGTGAAAAGATTTTAGTTGCTGAATCAGTAAAATAATTTATTTTTGGAAGCGTAAAGGTATAAGAAATAAATTATTTTAAAATTTAAGGATTCTTGTTTGAGAATTAAAAATATTTTTTTTAACTACTAATTCATAATCATTACTTCTAAAAAAACAACACTAAAAATATGGCAGTAACACGTGTTTTCGAAATCATTCCACAATTACTTGAAAAGTATAATAAACCAAATGCTTTAGCAGCAAAGGAAAATGGGAAATGGGTAACCTATTCTACACAGCAATTTGCAGATAATGTTAATTTTTTAAGTTATGGATTGTTAGGATTGGGAATTGAAAGAGAAGAGAAGATTGCGATCATCTCAAACAATCGTCCGGAATGGAATTTTGCTGATTTCGCGTGTCAGCAAGCCGGTGCAGTAAGTGTTCCTATTTATCCGACAATCAGCGAAGGCGATTTGAATTTTATTTTAAACGATGCCAAAGTAAAATACATTTTTGTTTCGAGTGCCGATTTATTTACTAAAGTAAAAAAGATAGCTGCCAATGCACCAAGTGTAAAAACGATCTATACTTTTAACAAAGTTGATGGAGCGAATCACTGGACAGAATTATTAGAAGCTGGCAAAAAAAATCCAAAAGAAAAAGAAGTTGAATCGATAAAAAATTCGATAAAACCGAATGATCTCCTGACGATACTTTATACATCCGGAACAACCGGAAATCCAAAAGGAGTTATGCTTTCACATAATAATTTAATAAGCAATTCCTTAGCAACCCAAACACTCTGCCCTTTCCAAAGTGACTGGAAGGCCTTGAGTTTTTTACCTCTCAATCATGTGTATGAAAGAATGCTCACCACGCTTTATTTATATTTAGGGATTTCTATCTACTATGCGGAGAGTATTGAGTCCATTGGTGATAATTTAAAGGAAATAAAACCACAAGTATTTTCAACTGTTCCTCGTTTGTTGGAAAAAGTATATGATAAAATTGTTGCAAAAGGTTCGGAACTAACAGGAATAAAAAAGAAATTATTTTTCTGGGCCTTGGACCTGGGCCTGCGATACGAATTGAATGGAGCAAACGGCTGGTGGTACGAATTTCAATTAAAGATCGCCAACAAATTAATTTTTTCGAAATGGCGCGAAGCCTTAGGTGGAAACATTGTAGCGGCAGTATCAGGAGGAGCAGCATTACAGCCTCGCTTATCCCGGGTTTTTAATGCAGCGAAAATAACTGCACTGGAAGGTTATGGCTTAACAGAAACATCCCCCGTAATTGCGGTAAATAATTTTAATCCGAATGGAATTTGTTTTGGAACTGTTGGTCCGGTGATTGATGGTGTTACTGTTAAATTTGCAGAAGATGGAGAAATATTAGTGAAAGGACCAAATGTGATGCTGGGCTATTTTAACCGCCCTGATGCTACTGCCGAAGTTATTGATAGCGAAGGATGGTTTCATACAGGTGATATTGGAGAATTGAAAGAGGGTCGTTTTTTAAAGATCACAGATCGTAAAAAAGAAATTTTTAAAACATCCGGAGGAAAGTATATTGCCCCTGTGATGATTGAAAATAAACTTAAAGAATCACCTTTTATTGAACAGGTAGTTGTAATTGGCGAAAATCAAAAATATGCTTCCGCCTTAATTGTGCCCGCATTTGCATTTTTAAAAGAGTATTGCAAACGTAAAAACATTGAATATAAAAGCAATGAAGAAATCATAAAAAATCCTGAAATAAAAGCAAGAATATCAGAAGAGGTAGAAAAAGTAAATGCAGAATTAGCACAATACGAAAAGATCAAACGCCCGGAACTACTTCCTCGTGAATGGACCATTGAAAACGGTGAAATGACTCCCAAACTTTCGCTTAAACGTAAAGTAATTATGGCTGCTAATAAAGAGTTGGTAGAAAAAATATATGGTGCAGAGTAAGGTTTTGTTTTAATGACATTTTATCTCAAGAAAAATACGTCATAAAATTAGAATATTTCCGATTATCAATAATGAGATAAGCTGAAAGCAATTGAATTCAAAGATTCTTTTTCTTTCAGCTTTTATTTTAAATATCATCCTTCAGAATTCACAACAAATTACAAATAACAATGACGAAAATCATAAAAATATAATAATTCAGTAAAGTATTCCAAAAACATTTTATTATTATGCTTGCATAACATGCATATATATTTTATATTTGTCCTCCAATGGAAAAAAAACATACTGAAACAATAGATTCAAAATTAAAAACAGCCTGGCAGATTATCAGCAGAATGTATAACGCTGAAGCAATACAACATGGAGGAACAATTGCGATCGGTTACTTTTTACTCAACATCGACAGCCATGAAGGCTCCTACCCATCGGATATTGCACCAAAACTCGGAATGGAAACTACTTCTCTTTCCCGCATCATTAAAACACTCGAAAAAGAAAAAATGATCATCCGCAAAGTGGATAAAACAGATAAAAGAAAAGTAAAAATCATATTAACTGAAAAAGGGAAAGAGAATAAAGAACTTGCGAAAAGCAGTGTCAGGAATTTCAATAATTTGCTCGACAAAAAAATCGATAAAAAAAGAATGGAAGATTTCGCTAATACTTTAAATGAAATTACTAAACTTGCTGAAGAAAGACACAAACAAATAAAATTAGGTTAACACATATATATTATGAACAGAACAATAAAAAAAGTTGCAGTACTTGGTTCCGGTGTCATGGGAAGCCGTATTGCCTGTCATTTTGCAAACATTGGTATTGAAGTTTTATTACTGGACATAGTACCTAAAGAAGCAACGGCTGATAAAAAATCACGCAATAAGATTGTTGATGATGCCTTAACATTTGCATTAAAATCAAACCCCTCTCCTATTTATCGCAAGGCATTTGCCAAACGCATTACGACAGGAAATTTTGATGATAACATGAAAGACATCGCTGATTCCGACTGGATCATTGAAGTAGTAATTGAACGTTTGGATATAAAAAAACAAGTATTTGAAAAAGTGGAAATGTACCGCAAACCGGGAACATTAATTACCTCCAATACTTCGGGTATCCCTATTCATTTGATGAATGAAGGACGCAGCGAAGATTTTCAAAAACATTTCTGTGGCTCCCACTTTTTTAATCCTCCGCGCTATTTACGTTTATTGGAAATTATCCCGACACCAAAAACATCACCTGAAGTTATTGACTTCTTAATGCATTACGGTGAATTGTATTTAGGAAAAACGACCGTTTTATGTAAAGACACACCGGCATTCATTGCCAATAGGATTGGAGTTTTTGGAATCATGAGTTTATTCCATATGGTTGAAAAAATGGGATTAACCATTGATGAAGTGGATAAATTAACAGGTCCTGTTTTAGGTCGTCCTAAATCAGCAACCTTTCGCACGTGTGATGTTGTAGGTTTAGATACATTGGTACATGTTGCAAATGGAGTTGCGGATAGCTGTCCGAAAGATGAAGCCATCGAATCTTTTAAAATTCCGGGCTTTGTTTCTAAAATGGTAGAAAATAAATGGCTGGGAAGCAAAACAGAACAAGGTTTTTTCAAAAAAGTAAAAGGAGCAAACGGTAAATCAGAAATCCATTCATTGGATCTGAAAACACTTGAATATAAAGCTTCTGTCAAAGCAAAGTTTGCAACACTGGAAGCTACCAAGTCCATCGACAATTTACATGACCGTATGAAAGTATTACTAGCGGGAAAAGACAAAGCCGGAGAATTTTATCGTGCTTCTTTTTTCGGTTTGTTTGCATATGTGAGTAATCGGATTCCTGAAATAACAGATGAGTTATTTAAAATTGATGCTGCAATGAATGCCGGATTTGCATGGGAACTTGGGCCCTTCGAAGCATGGGATGCATTAGGTATTGCAGAAACTGTGAAGGCAATGGAGACTGCTGGAAACAAACCTGCACCATGGATCTACGATATGTTGGCAAGTGGGGCAACTTCTTTTTATAAAGTAGAAAATGGAAGCCGGAAATATTATGATATTCCAACAAAATCATACAAAACAATTCCCGGAACAGAATCATTTATTATTCTGGAAAACATCCGTGCAAACAAAACTGTCTGGAAAAACAGCGGTGCAACCGTTACAGATATTGGCGATGGAATCATAAACCTGGAATGGAACACAAAAATGAATTCAATTGGTGGAGAAGTAATTGAAGGAATAAACAAAGCTATTGCAATTGCAGAAAAAGATTTCAGAGGATTAGTTATTTCTAATGAAGGAGCAAATTTTAGTGCCGGGGCAAATGTAGGAATGATATTTATGATGGCCGTGGAACAAGAATATGATGAATTAAATTTTGCAATAAAAACATTTCAGAATTCGATGATGCGTGTTCGTTACTCTTCCATTCCGGTAGTTGTAGCACCGCATAACCTTGCTTTAGGCGGTGCCTGCGAAATGAGTATGCATTCCGACAGAGTTGTACTTCATGCTGAAACATACATGGGATTAGTAGAATTTGGTGTTGGTTTGATTCCCGGAGGTGGCGGAACAAAAGAGTTTGCTGTTCGATTATCAGATGAATTAAAAGAAGGTGATGTGGAATTAAATAGTTTCCGTGATCGTTTTTTAACCATCGGTCAGGCAAAAGTTTCGACTTCTGCATATGAAGCATTCGACTTAGGTTACTTACGCAAAAATAAAGATGTTGTCGTTCTTTCCCGCAATAGAGTTTTAGCAGAAGCAAAAGCAAATTGTATTGAATTAGCAGATGCAGGATATACTCAACCTACTCATCGTAAAGACATTCGTGTACTTGGGAAACAAGCATTAGGCTTAGCTTATCTTGGTGCAAACTCAATGATGTCCGGTCATTATATTAGTGAACATGATGTGAAGATCTCACAAAAAATGGCTTATGTCCTTTGTGGTGGTGACTTATCAGCTCCAACATTAGTAAGTGAACAATATTTATTAGACCTGGAACGCGAAGCATTTTTATCGCTTTGCGGAGAACGTAAAACATTGGAAAGATTACAGAGTATTATTTCCGGAGGAAAAATTTTAAGAAATTAAACAATTCGATTTGAGGATTTAATTCTCAAATCTCAAATCTATTTAACTATGAACGCATATATAGTAGCAGGTTTCCGTTCCGCAGTTGGCAAAGCCAACAAAGGCGGATTTCGTTTCACCCGTCCTGATGATCTTGCATCGGATGTTATTAAACATTTAATGGCATCAGTACCAACTGTTAATCCAGATCAAGTGGACGACCTTATTGTTGGTAACGCAATGCCCGAAGCAGAACAAGGTTTGAACATGGGCCGATTAATTTCTCTCTTAGCTTTTAATACAGATAAAGTTCCGGGAATGACTGTAAATCGTTATTGCTCTTCCGGGTTGGAATCAATTGCAATTGCAGCAACACGCATTCATTCAGGAATGGCAGAATGTATCATTGCCGGTGGAGCAGAAAGTATGAGTTTAATTCCAATGGGTGGATGGAGAATTGTTCCACATGCCGGTGTTGCGCTGGAGCATCCTGATCATTACTGGGGAATGGGATTAACAGCAGAAGCTGTTGCAAATGAATACAATGTTAGCCGCGAAGATCAAGATGCATTCGCATATAACTCACATCAAAAAGCAATTAAAGCAATTAAAGAAGAAAAATTCAAAAATGAAATTGTATCTGTTAAAATCTCTGAAACCTACGTGGATGAGAACGAAAAAAAGAAAACGCGCGAATTTATTGTTAGTGCCGATGAAGGTCCGCGTGCCGACACAACCCTTGAAGCGCTAGCAAAATTAAAACCGGTGTTTGATGCCAAAGGAAGTGTTACTGCCGGAAACTCTTCGCAAACCAGTGATGGAGCAGCTTTTGTAATGATCGTTTCTGAAAAATTCATGAAGGAAAATAATTTAAAACCAATCGCACGCATGGTAAGTTATGCTGCTGCAGGTGTTCCTCCGCGTATTATGGGAATTGGTCCGGTTGCAGCGATTCCAAAAGCATTGAAATTGGCCGGATTGAATTTGAACCAAATTGATCTCATCGAATTGAATGAAGCATTTGCATCACAGTCATTAGCAGTAATACGTGAATTAAAATTAAATCCTGAGATTGTTAATGTAAATGGTGGAGCGATTGCTCTGGGCCATCCATTAGGTTGTACCGGAGGAAAATTATCGGTACAATTATTTAATGAATTAAGACGCAGAGAAAAAAAATACGGAATTGTAAGTATGTGTGTTGGAACCGGACAAGGTGCTGCAGGGGTATTTGAGATGATGTAAGTGAGAAGTGAAACTAATGTAATTGAGAATATAATTTTAGGATTTTTTTAAACAAATTTTTAAAATACAAAAAATGAACTATTAACTGAATTGAGCATGATGTAAGGAGGACAATCTCAATACTCAAATCTCAAATCTCAAATCTATTAAAAATGACAACATTAAAAGGAGGAGAATTCCTCATCACAGAAACAGAAGCAAAAAATGTTTTTATTCCTGAAGAATGGAACGAAGAACAAAAAATGATAGCACAAAGTTGTCATGATTTTTTAGCACAACATGTTTGGCCAAACCTCGACAGAATTGATGCACAGGAAGAAGGCTTAATGCCGGATCTGTTAAATAAAGCCGGAGAGCTGGGTTTATTAGGCATTTCAGTTCCTGAAGAGTATGGCGGATTCGGAAAAGATTTTACAACTTCCATGTTAGCTACCGAAATACTTGGTGCGGGACATTCATTTGCAGTAGCTATTTCGGCACATACAGGAATCGGGACATTGCCAATTCTATACTATGGCACTGCTGAACAAAAAGCAAAATACATTCCTAAACTGGCAAGTGGTGAGTGGAAAGCAGCTTATTGTTTAACAGAACCCAATTCAGGATCAGATGCTAATTCAGGAAAAACAAAAGCTGTGCTTACACCTGATGGCAAACATTATATTTTGAACGGACAAAAAATGTGGATCACCAATGGTGGATTCGCTGATATATTTACAGTATTTGCAAAAATTGATGATGATGAAAATTTAAGTGCTTTCATTATTGAAAAATCATATAATGGAATTTCTTTGAATCCGGAAGAACATAAAATGGGAATCAAAGGAAGTTCAACCCGTCAAATATTTTTCAATGATTGCAAAGTGCCTGTTGAAAATTTATTATCTGACAGGCAAAACGGATTTAAGATCGCAGTAAACATTTTAAATCTGGGTCGGGTTAAGCTTGGTGGTGCTGCTATTGGAGCAAGCAAAGAAGTGACCAGCAAATCCATACAGTATGCAAACGAGCGTCAGCAATTTGGAAGATCAATTTCAAAATATGGTGCTATTCGTCACAAAATTGCAGAACAGGCAATTCTTATTTATGCAAGTGAATCAGCTATTTACAGAGCCAGTCAGAACATTGAAGATGCAACAAAATCTTTAATTGCAGGAGGAATGGACGATGCAAAAGCTAAATTAAAAGGTACTGAACAATTCGCAGTGGAAGCAGCGATCATCAAAGTGCATGGTTCAGAAGTTCTGGATTTTGTGGTAGATGAAGGCGTTCAGATTTATGGCGGAATGGGATATAGTGCCGAAGCACCTATGGATAGGGCGTATCGCGATGCACGTATCAATAGAATATTTGAAGGAACAAATGAAATCAACCGCATGTTAACTGTTGATATGATGTTGAAACGTGCCATGAAAGGCGAATTAGATCTGATGGGACCTGCACAAAAAGTTGCAGCAGAATTAATGGGCATTCCTGATTTTGGTTCCGGAGAAGAAACATTATTTTCAAAAGAAAAAAGATACGTTTCTAATTTCAAAAAAGCAGTCTTAATGGTTGCCGGGTCGGCAGTTCAAAAACTAATGATGCAACTTGGAAAAGAGCAGGAAATATTAATGAACATTGCCGATATGATCATTGAAACATATGTTTCAGAATCGATTCAGTTACGTGTTGAAAAACTTGTTGAATTGAAAGGTGAAGCAGCCTGCAAAGTACAATTGGATATGATGCGTGTTTATTTAAATGATGCAGCAGATAAAATTCACAAATCAGGTAAAGAAGCTATCAACAGCTATGCTGAAGGTGATGAGCAACGAATGATGCTTGTTGGCTTAAAACGTTTTACAAAGACAGAACCTCTGAATACAACTGCAGCTCGCAGAACTGTTTCAGAGAAATTAATTGCAGAAAACAAATACTGTTTTTAATTTTTATAGCAGAGGAAATATTTACCGCCCTTCGACTTCGCTCAGGATAAACTCCAACGCAAAGGCGAAAAATATTTAAAACCTATGGGAAACTGTAGGTTTTATTTTTTATTTCAACCTCAATTAAATATTTATTAAGTCGGAAATTTGTTTTTAGTTTTAAAGAGGCCGAAATAATTTGCCGCTAAGACGCAAAGGCGCAAAGAAAATTTAAAGTCTATGATAAACTAAAGGTTTTATTTTTTATAATACACGAATTCGATTGTTAAAGATTTGTCAAACTTAGTTCTATTAAAGCCTGTCACACGTTCTCGATACATTTTTCAAAAAAGAAAAACACTCGAACTGACCACACACAACACCCAATGTCATTAAGTTAAGTGGTTTACTATAAAATGCCACCCAGAAGTCTTCGACAAACTCAGACTGACAGCGCCCAGGTCCTATTGAGCTTGGCCTGTGCTGAGCTTTTGTCGAAGCATCGAAATATGTGCGAAAGGCTTCTTAACTTAAAGACATTACATGCAACACCACTCTTCGCGCATTTGCGTCTTAGCGGCAAAATAAATTTTACTTACAAGAATAAAAAATTGTATTTTTACTACAATGGAAATACATACCACATATTATTCCTCACCTATCGGACTAATTGAGATTACCGGAAATAAAAGTGGTATTTCAACTTTATATTTTGTGGAAGAAAAAAAAGTTGTTTCAACAAAAACTCACCCTTTCTTAAAAGAATGTGTTTACCAGTTAGACGAATATTTTAATAGCATTCGAAAAGAATTTGATCTACAACTAAATCCGGAAGGAACAGAGTTTCAGCAAAAAGTCTGGAATCAATTATTAAAGGTCCCTTTCGGAAAAACAAGATCCTATCTCCAAATTTCAAGACAAATTGGTGATGCCAATGCAACTCGTGCAGTTGGTAATGCAAATGGATGCAATCCAATTTCAATCATTATTCCTTGTCATCGTATAATTGGTAATACAGGAAAACTTGTAGGTTACGGAGGAGGATTGTGGCGAAAGGAATGGCTTCTGAACCATGAAAACAGTGCAATCTTCGGTAAACAAACGAAATTATTTTAACAGCATCTATTGGGTGTTAAAAAAACTAATTTCATATTTCGGTTTTTAATTGTTTTATTTGTACCACCAAACGATGAACCGTGAGTCAGAAAGAATTTTTTTCAGCTTTTTTAAAACAAGGTAAAAATATTGGAGCTGTAGCACCAAGCTCAAAATTTCTTGTCAAAAAAATGGTTGATCCGATTGATTTTACCAATGTTAAATGTATTGTTGAGTTTGGCCCCGGAACAGGAACAATTACTCATGAACTATTGAATAGAATGCCTCCTGACGCATTACTTTTAGCTTTTGAAATCAACAAAGAATTTTGCGAAAAATTAAACGGAATAAATGATCCCCGATTAAAAATTATAAGTGATACTGCTGAAAATTTAGAAGACTATCTTAAAGAAAATAACATTCAGAAAGTAGATTATATTGTATCCTCACTCCCATTTGCAATGATCCCGAATGGCATAGTTCGAAATATTTTAAGAGTTGCATTAAAAGTATTAAATCCAAAGGGTGCTTACATTCAATATCAGTATTCCTTAAACTCCTATCGAAGATTAAAAAACACTTTTAAAAATGTTGATTTGAATTTCACTCCGATGAATATTCCACCTGCATTTGTTTTTATTTGCACCAATTAAGGCGCATCAATAGATTCTAATTCCTCAAACGAATCTATTTTAATTTCCTTTTTCTTTTTATTGACGGTATAATATAGTGTTACACCATTAGCATAGTTTTCGGTATCAACCCTTTGATTTTGCGGAGAACCCGGCCTTCCGCTCCCATTTTTCCTTGTAGAACCAAATGTGATCTGATAGATCCCTTTATCTTTTTTTGAAAAATTTTTCACTTGCTGATAATTTGGAGAAAGAACAGTAGGGTCATTTACCTTTACAATATAATATTCTATGGATTTATTTAAAGCACTTTTTACTGAATCAATGCTCCAGACAAATGCTTTTTCTTTTTTTAATTGAATCATATAATTTGTTGTGGAAGTTGGTGATGCACCATGATTAACAGTTTGCATCGTAGCTTTCATTAATTTTAAATTCTGTGCAGAAATTGATGAAGAGAAAACTAAAAAAAAGAAAAAATAATTTTTCATCTATAAATATTTTTTTACCGGTTAAACAACAAATTAATATCCAAAACTGTCTCAGCTGAATTTATAGATTTATTCAGTGTTGCAGTTGAATAATAAAATGTACTAACACGATTTGTTTCAGCCACACAAACTTCATTAGTTACATCGTCATATTTTAATTGAATAGCTGTGTAGCCTGTTAAATAAGTTGTCAAACTACTATTCAGATATTCGTACTTATAGATTGTTCCGTTTGAATGTCCAATTAAATACGTGTTTTCATCGATCTTAACTGCACTCAAAATACTACCTGGTGGCAAAGTATAATTATAAGGATTCCATAAATTATTATTCGTCCTGTCAAATAACTGGATCACACCCTGTCCGGAAGAATTCCCAAAAACAAAAATATTTTGAAGGTCCTTCTCACAAAACATCACCACATCCTGAGTTACAAAACATTCTTGAAATGCGACTCCGGTTGAATAATGAGTAACAATTTTTTTTGTTGCTGATGTTTTGTCTTTTTCTTCAGCAATTAAATATCCATTGTTAAAACATAATTTTTGAGTATAAAATCCACTTTTCGAATTCGCAATGAAAATAGAATTTCCGGAATAATCAACTCCTTTTATAAAACCATCATATCTGGCAACATAAATGTTTTTACCATCGGCATAATATCCCGTAAAACAAGGATTAGAAGAAGTACTTGCAGCGATATTAAATTGTAGCGAATTATCATTTAAATTAATTCCTGTAAAATTTCCAGTATAGTTTCCACACATATACCCCATTTGAAAATAGCTGCTAATGGATGACCCAATAAAATCTCCTGAAAAATTGATGGAGGGAACAATTGACGTAAAAGTGCTGTCAATATAAGAAAGGTGAGTTTGGGAATTATTTACAGCGGTAACCACATAAATATTTTTCCTTACTTTCGGAATGGCAGTCAGATATATTTTTTGATACGTATGTGAATCATTTTTACCATCGGAAGCAGTGATCAATAAATAGTAAAACCCTGATTCCAAATGAATATTATCAAGAGCATATTGTGTATTTATTGTCATTGAAGGCGAAGAAACTGGAATTGATAAAGCCGGAATTGCCACGTTATAGTTTGCATCCTCCAAACTAACCGAAAGAGAAGTAATTTGCGTTTCATCACGAACGGAAGCATTCACCTGAATAACATCAAACACATTATAGGATTGATTTTCAGCCGGGGAGCTTATTGTAACTGCCGGGCCAAAATTATCATCTTCCTTTTTTTTGCAGGAAAAAAAGAATGTGATGTAAATTAAGCAAAAAAGGGAAACTATTTTTTTCACTATACGCATTTTATAAAGTTAATCATTTACAGTACTATACACAAAAATGGCCCCTAAATAATGTTAATAAGATGTTTATCACTTGTTAAAAATTATATTTTTGAGGATTGTTTTTATTTTTTGGTAAATTTGCTCTATGACTGATGTAACAACAAAAATCGATATAAATTCCCGCAGAAGATTAGCAAAATCAAGCACCAACCAACAGTTGATGGAAATGGGCAGAATGCCACCCCAGGCTGTTGAATTGGAGGAAGCGGTGTTAGGAGCTTTAATGCTTGAGCGTGATGCTTTAACAAATATTATTGATATCCTTAAGCCGGAAAGTTTTTATAAAGATGCGCATAACCGCATCTTTACAGCAATTTTCGAATTATTTAAACGATCCGAACCGGTAGATATCTTAACAGTTACACAGGAACTTAAAAAGACAGGACAACTTGAAATTGTTGGCGGAGCATATTATATTACCCAGCTTACAAACCGTGTTGCTTCAGCAGCAAATGCCGAGTTCCATGCACGTATAGTAGCTCAAAAACATATCCAGCGGGAACTTATCCGGATTTCTACTCAAACCATCAATGATGCGTATGAAGAGAGTTCTGACGTATTTGACCTCTTAGACAACGCAGAAAAAAATCTGTTCTCCATTGTTGATGGAAGTATTAAAAAGGATTACGATAAGATGTACACCCTGATTAATAAAGCCATCGCACAGATAGAAGTTGCGAAAGACAAAAAAGATGGATTGTCAGGTGTCCCATCTGGGTTAACAGCTTTGGACCGTATCACTTCCGGTTGGCAAAAATCCGACTTAGTGATTATTGCTGCTCGTCCGGCAATGGGTAAAACAGCTTTGGTACTCACGATGGCTCGTAATGCAGCTGTTGAATTCAAACATCCTGTCGCAATCTTTTCTTTGGAGATGTCTTCCATACAGCTGGTAACAAGGCTAATTGCCAGTGAATCAGAATTATCTTCCGAAAAATTAAAAAAAGGAAATTTAGAAGATTACGAATTTCAGCAGCTGAATGACAAAACAAAAAAGCTTGCTGATGCTCCTTTGTTTATTGATGATACACCCGGATTATCAATTTTTGAATTGCGTGCAAAAGCCCGAAGATTAAAAGAGCAACATAAAATAGAATTAATAATTGTGGATTACTTGCAGCTGATGACAGGTGGTGGAGAAGGAAAAGGAAATCGTGAACAAGAGATCGCATTGATCTCCCGTTCTTTAAAAGGCTTGGCAAAAGAACTGGAAATACCGGTTATTGCACTTTCCCAGTTGAGTCGTGCAGTTGAAACACGTGGTGGTGATAAACGACCACAACTTTCCGACTTACGTGAATCGGGTGCAATTGAGCAAGATGCGGATATGGTCATGTTCATTCACCGTCCCGAATATTATAACATTACCGAAGATGAAAATGGAATGGATTCAAGAGGAATGGCCGAACTGATCATCGCAAAACATCGTAACGGACCAATTGATTCAGCCAAAACAAGATACATTGGACAATTTACCAAATTTACCGATTTAGATACCTTGGATCAAAACCTTGATTATGGCTCAGCTGATGCAGGAATTACACCATCAACAGATTTTGGAAACTCTTCAGGATCGGTAATTCGTGGATCCAAGATGAATGATATTGAAGAGGATCATCCGTTTTAAATCTCAAGATGAAAAAATATTTTTTTCTTTTTCTATTCTTTTCCTGCAGTTTGATCTCTCAGGCTGCATACATTCTCATTCCAATGGATCTGGAACAAAAAGATCATTTGAAAGCTTATGGAATTGCCTACTGGACATTGCAACATGATGTGGAAGTGCATTGGTTATTGAATTACCGTGGCGGAAGTTTCATGATCAAACATGCAAAGGAAATTGAAAATGAATGTACTGTCCGTGGCGTTTCATTTGAAGTAATTGCAGATGCAAAATCAACTGCGATACTTACTGAAATTTCGGATCCGGAAGTAAATATGGAAGATGTGAAATTAGAGAAAACTCCAAAAGTTGCAGTTTACTCACCAAAAACCAAACAACCCTGGGATGATGCAGTAACATTGGTTTTGAAATATGCAGAAATTCCGTATGATGTAATTTATGATGAAGAAATACTCGGTGAAAAGTTAGCAACTTATGATTGGCTTCACCTCCATCACGAAGATTTTACCGGACAATATGGTAAATTTTGGCTGAGTTTCAGATATGCAGCATGGTATCAGGAAGCACAACGGGTTCAGGAAGAAAGTGCACACAAATTAGGTTTTGAAAAAGTATCGCAAATGAAACTGGCTGTTGCAAAAAAAATTCGCGACTTCACTGCCGGTGGCGGATATTTATTTGCCATGTGCTCGGCTCCCGACAGCTATGACATTGCATTGGCCGCTGAGGGACTGGATATTTGCGAAAGCATGTTTGATGGTGATGGAACAACTCCCAACTACAATCAAAAATTAGATTTTTCAAAAACATTTGCATTTACTAATTTTAAACTTAATACTAATCCCAGTGAATATGCAAAATCAGATATCGATACATACACTACACGTGAACAAAAATATGGAATGAAAAGAGAAAATGATTTGTTTACACTCTTTGAATTTTCAGCAAAATGGGATGTCGTTCCAACCATGCTTTGCCAGAACCATGAACAAATTGTAAAAGGTTTTTGGGGACAAACAGTAGGTTTTGATAAATCTTTTATTAAACCAAATGTTTTAATTTTAGGAGAAAACAAAGCAGCAAATGAAGCACGCTATATTCATGGTGAATACGGAAAAGGAACTTTTACTTTTTATAGCGGACATGACCCTGAAGACTACAAACATCGGGTAGAGGATCCTCCCACGGATCTGAGCTTACATCCTAATTCAACGGGATATAGATTGATATTAAATAATATTCTTTTTCCTGCCGCAAAAAAGAAAAAACAAAAAACGTAAGGTTTGGTTAGTATATTCAGGTGGTCACGATTTTTGAAATGAAACAATAAATAACGCAAAAGTTTGCAAATTGAAAACTTATTTAATATCTTTGTGATGTGAATATAATAGTAAAAAGAGCAATATTATATTATCTGGAAAAATATCCACAGGCTAAAACGCCTCTATTAACATGGTATAATGAATTTTTAAAGGAAGATTTTAAAAACTTTAATCAACTTAAAGCCACATACGGAAATGCCAGTATTGTGGGGAAAAATAGAGTTATATTCAATATCAAAGGGAATGATTACCGACTGATTGTGTCGGTAAATTTTAAACAATTGGCAGCATATATTATTTGGTTTGGCACACACAAGGAGTATGATAAAATTAATGCCGAAACCATTGAATTTGACAGCAAAATTTTAAACTACAAAGCAAAATGAATCCCAATATTAAAGTAATTAAAACCGAGACAGCATATCAAAAAGCCATTAAAAGAACATTGGCAATTTTTCATGCAGAAGAAGGTACACCCGAAGCTGATGAATTGGCTTTACTCTTAGTATTGGTTAAAGATTATGAGGATAAGCATATTCATTTGCCCGAAATAGATCCTATTGAGGTAATAAAGCTAAAAATGGCTGAACGTGGTATGATGGCTAAAGATCTTGAACCCATAATAGGCTCGAAAGGTCACGTTTCATCCATCCTTTCCGGGAGACGTGAGATCACCTTAAAAATGGCACAACGATTAAGAGATTATTTTAACCTACCCGCTGAAATTTTTTTGCATACTGCCTAAAGAAAAACAGTTCATTCTAGTTTTAAAAGCCTGAAATATTGGTAGGTAGTATTTTGAAAAAATCCCACTCGCTCCTATTAAATAATGACATCTTTTTGACTAACATTAATTCAGTAAAATAATTAATTTTGATAGGCATAGAAACGATATTGTAAAGCAATCACTTTGCTTGAAAATAACATTTAGGAGATGTATTTCGTACCTAAAATTAATTCCTACCTTCGGTACACCGAAGTTTTACATTCAGAAAAAGCAGAAATAATTGTATATTTAAATAAAGAAAGGGCGGACACGCAGGAATAAAATCCTGTGTCCATTGCGGACGTATCGGAGGTAAATTTGTTTCAGAAAAGATTAAGCAATTTTATTTTCCTTTAGGTATAACCGAAAAATCTATTGTGATTTGGTAGCAATTGAGATGTGTCCGGGATGCAGCCGGAAACTTATTGCAAAACAGACTCTACCATGTAAACGATAGTACAACTTATGATACTTTGCAAACAGATGATATCAACGATCAAGGAACATTCAATAGTACAGCCAATACAATCAATGATGTAAATAATTACAAGTATGATGAAATTGGGAATTTAATATGTGACAGTACAGAAGAAATTTCTCAAATCGAATGGACAGTATATGGAAAAATAAAAAGTATTACGCGTCCAACAAGCAGCTCAAAAGATAATTTGAGGTTTGATTATGATGCTTCCGGAAATCGTATTGCTAAACATGTTTACGATGCAACTAATAATTGGAAATACACCACCTATTATGTACGTGATGCGCAAGGCAATGTAATGAGTGTTTACGATCAAAGATTACCAGGAACCATGAGTTTTAAATTAATTGAACAGGATATTTATGGAAGTAGCCGAATTGGTTTAAATTTGCTTAATAAAGAAATGATAAGCCCGTTAACAGAATCAATCATAACACATGTGTTGGGTAAAAAACAATATGAATTAAGTAACCATTTAGGTAATGTTTTGACTGTTGTATCGGATAGAAGGATTCCGGTTGATGTGGATAGTAATGGTGTAATTGATTTTTATGTTGCCGATATCCAGAGCGCAACAGACTACTATCCGTTCGGTGTAGTAATGTCAGGTAGGAATTTTACTTCTGCAAATGGCTATAGGTACGGGTTTAACGGTAAGGAGAATGATAACGAGGTTAAAGGAAACGGGAATAGTTTAGATTTTGGAGCAAGGATATATGACCCACGAATTGGCAGACTTTTATCAATTGATCCATTATTTGGAGCATTTCCTTCTTTATCTCCTTATAGTTTTGCAAATAATAATCCTCTTTTCTTTTTAGACATAAGTGGAAAAGTTTTAACACCTCATGGAACAGAAGTGGCAAAGGCCCTATTCGTTGCTCAACTCGAAAAAGGTTTTAGTGATAAAATTTGTGTATCGATTAATAACGGTGTGGTTGAACTTCACAGGCCTGGAAATAAACGTCCTTTGAATTTAAATAATAAGAGGGATGCAAATTATGTAAGACGAAATTTAGATAGAGGCCAACAGGTCTTTGTTAAAGAATTAAATGGCGTCATATCTGATGAGTTTAACACTCATATTCATGTTGTGGAAAATAGCGACAAGGTTAAAGGTGGCAATTATCAAAAATACGATCCAACAAATGAAAAATATGGAAATATAATTGATTTAACTGATGCTAGTAAATTGGATTTGAATACTTCTCCTAATAAAGGAATAAGTGCTAACAGCCTAATTGCACACGAAGTTACAGAGGCATTTGATGCACAAAAAAATCATAATAGCCCAAACAAATTACCTTCCGAGTCTCATGCGGTTGGAGTTAAGGCGCAAGAAAATATTGAGGGAGTAACATTATTAAAGGGAAGTGGTTATCAAGTAAATGTTACAATAAAAGACAGTAAATATGATTTTGTAGGTATAGTAATTTTCCAAAAGGGAGATAAAACATTTACACAAATAAATGCGTATGATAAAGGAGATTTGAAATTATCAACGACTGTCGAAGGTGTCGGAGAGTTTCATGATTCTGGTAAAAAAGGCACTGTTTTAGAAATTAAAAAATAACAATAGAAATGATAAAAAAAATCAATATTAAATTTATTTTAATAATCTGTTTTTATTTCTGCTTTCAGGTAAAGGCATATATGCAATCTGGCGTTTCTCCTTTTTATCAAAAAACACTTTGTGATACAATTTTTAATACTTTCTTAAAATCATCGAATTGCGAAAGACTTTATTTGATGCATACTTTAAAATCAGAAAAAAAAGCGAGTTTTTATGACCCGTGTTATGTTGATATGTTGTATATATTATTGGATTCTATTGATGATAAAAAGGCTGATTTTAGCATTGGATTTTATGGGGATGTTGTTTGGATGGATTCAATGAAGTATGTAAGAGATATGAAACACTGGATAAAGATAGAAAATTGTGACACAACATATAGAATTAATTTTGACATTAAAAGCAATGCTATTATCAGTTGTAATGGAATTCCTTTATATAAAGTTATTATATACAGTAAAGATAAAGAAGACACTGACCCATTTAAAATAGAACTGTATATTGAATATCAATGGAAATTATCTTTCCCATCTAAATGTTGTCTATTTTTAGGAAGAGCCAACCAAGGGTATTCTACTGATTTTGACACGTTCAAATATAAGCCAAATACAATATACAAACTTGTTTTTCCTTTTTTGGATACTTCAGCTGAAATTATATTATATACGGACAATAATGGAAAAATTGAAAAAGTAAATAATTATTATGGCTGTGATCGAAAATGGTAATGTTCAGAAGTTTTTTTGTTATGCTACCGCAAAAGTACAAAACCTTCTATGCATTTTAATTTTGTTGAATCTAAGCTCTGCATACGAAAAATAATTGTTGGTGTAAAGAACAATTTGTACATGAATATTTCAATCATTTTTTGAATATTTTAATTACCAGTTCTTTGAATAAAAATGAAGCAAAAACCGTGTGACCGTTCGGTGTAGTAATGCCGGGTAGGAACTTTACTTCTGCAAATGGCTATAGATACGGATATAATGGGAAAGAGAAGGATGATGAGGTTAAGGGAGCAGGTAACAGCTATAATTATGGATTTAGAATATACGACCCTCGTATTGGTAGGTTCTTAAGTGTTGACCCTTTGTCTAACAACTTTGCTTATTATACTCCATATCAATATGCAGGAAACAAACCTATTGCATATATTGATTTAGATGGTTTAGAAGATGTTACATTTTACGAAAAAGATAATAATCAGTATATGAAAATAGTTTATAATGCAGAGGATGTAAAAAAATTAATAGCAAACAATCCAAAAGACCCTGTGATATTGCGCGTTCATTATAAATCTGGAATTGTAAATCAATTTAAAGGGCCGAATGTCGTTAATGAAAAGAAAGTATTTAATTTATTTTCAAAACAATTAGCAAAAAGTATTATTGTGGCTGACGCATATCATAAAGCAAAGAAAGCAGAAGATAAAAACTATTTTAAGTTTACTAATGGAGGAGCAAAAGATGATATTCTTGTACCAAAGTTAGAAAAAGCTCCAGAAATAAAAGGTGTAGAGCCAAATTCAACGGAGGAACCTCCCAAAACTATTAAGTATATTATTTTTGAAATAGATGTTAATAAAGCGGATGCAGACAATTTCCTTAAATTGAAAGACAATCTCGATTATGTGAAAGCGCAAGTCGCAGCTTATAAAGCAGAAGGATACGATGAAGTTAAATTCGCTGGATTTAAAGTTGTCGACAAATTACAAGAAGATAGCGGTGCCTCAACTTTTAAAGGGGAGAAAGGAGTGCCTATGTCTCAGGCAGTAATACTCGAAAAAGGCGAAAAAGAAAAAAAGTAAATTAATTATCTTTGTGTATAAAAATTATTTTAAATATGAAAGTAAGAGCCTTTTTTTTATTGTTTTCAATTTTTTTATTGTCTTGCAATAGGAATAATAATGAATCCAATATCAACCCACAATCAAATAGTTTGGTTGCTGAAAGTAAAATAAACGATTCAATATTTTATAGCTCAGAAGACTCTGAAAAAAATAGAATATTACTGTTTCAGAAAAAAAAGTTTGTTTGGATAATTGAGAAAACATCCAATAATGATACATTATTAGATGTTATTTATGGAAAATACGAATCAAAAAATGACTCGATTCTATTTAGTTTAGCTGATTCAACAGATAAAGAAACTATTTATCCAACTGAGCAATCGGATAGTATCTTCGAGAATATTTTTAAAAGAAAAAGGACTATTCATACAGAAATTACGTCTGTTGGGAAGTTTTATGCAATAAGACAATCTGGTAATTTAGAATTTATTTTGAACAAGAAAAAATATGTATTGCTAAAAAATAATGGGAATAAATAATAAACTTTTTCATTTCAAGAACGGTCAAAGGAATAGTAGTTAAAAATGATGAAAAACACTGGCTGTAAAAAGCAAATTAAACATTAACTAAAAAAGAATATTATGGGAATTAAACCAGGTCCAAAAAGAACAGCAACAACAACAGGGAAACCAGACAAACGTCAACGAGACAATAAAGAAACCCCTGGAAACACTCCGTCTCTAAAACCACATAAGCATAAGAAAAAGGATTAATTACTTATGATGATGAACACTCGGCCCGCTGATCCGCTGTAAAATGATTTCTTGACATCTCTATTATTTTTAGAGGACAAATTTCTAAATCATTAAGTTAGATTGCAATATGTAGTTGGCAGGATGGATACACTGTATTGAGCCTGTTCAAATTAATCCAGGAACGAATACATTAGTAATCTTCGTTAATGGTTTTACAGAAAGTCCTTCTCCAGGAGCAACTCAAGCTAAGCCTGATCCTGCCGGGTTTGGCAAAGCCTCAGCTATGCTGGAAAAAATTACAGGTGTTCAAGTTGCGACATTTTCGTCAGCTCGAGGTGATCTTACACAAAAGGATATTGCTGCTTCAATCGAAAATCTGAAAGCAGCCAATCCTAATGCTAAGGTAGTATTAGTTGGTCATAGTCAAGGGGCAGATAATATTGTGGAACTTGCAAAATCAGATAAAAACATTCAAATAGATTTAGCAATTCTGGTGGATTCAAAGGATGGGTCTAATGGTTTTTTCTTTAATTTGGATGATGACAATATTGGAACTAATGTTAAAAATGTAATTAATTATAGACAAGAAACAGAGATGATGCTACAAGGAGAAGAAATAGATCCATCTGATATTGAAGATAATACTAAAACGAAGCTTGCTGATAAAGTTGTCAAAGGTGCCATTCACACTTCAATGGATGGTAATGTAGCTTACCAAGTTGTACAAGATGTTTGCAACTTATTGTTAGGAAAGCAACCAGTAGATGAAGCAAATAAACGTGAAATCCATGCACAAAAGCCTGCTAAAGGTGATAGAACTGCATTTCAAATTCTAAAACAAAAGTATCTAAAAAGCAAATGACAATGAGTAAACAATTTAAAGTTACTATTTCTATTATTCTCTCGATGTTAATAATGATTGTTGAGGTTTTTTTAATTATGGCTGGGCGAGAACTATATGTATCTGAGCAACTTAGCAAAAATGGAAAACAGGACTTTATTTTTAATAGCATATATTATCTTGTGGGGTCAACTATATTGATATTTGTCATCTCTAAATTAATTTTGCAAAATGAGAATCAAGCATTGCGAACAAAAGTTTATCTCGGTTTATTCATTTTGAACGCTTTGATTTTTGCATTTCTAATTTATGGATTAATTTAATTATCGATACGGATTTAATGGAAAAGAGAACGATGATGAAGTTAAGGGAAGCGGAAATCAAATTGACTTTGGGGCAAGAATCTATGACCCCATAGCGCTAAGATGAAGCGTTGATAAAGTGTGTAAGATCTTAGTGATTTTGCTGCAACTAAGCTCTGTTTCCGAAAAGAAAATTGTTGGTGTTATAGAACAATTTGCAATAAATATTTCAATTGTTTTTGAGTATTTTTATATCACAGTTCTTTGAATAAAAATGAAGTAAAAACCTTGTGACCGTTCGGTGTAGTAATGCCGGGTAGAAACTTTACTTCTGAAAATGGCTATAGGTACGGGATGAACGGGAAAGAGAAGGATAATGAAGTTTCAGGAAACGGAAATAGTTATGATTATGGTTTTAGGATTTATATTCCTAGATTAGGAAGGTTCTTATCTGTTGACCCATTAACTCAAAGTTATCCTTGGTATACTCCTTACCAATTTGCTGGAAACAAGCCAATTGTATTTATAGATATTGATGGTCTTGAAGAAGGCGCACCCCCTAAACCAGATGGAGGCACTACCGTTGCCGTTGAAGACGCTAAAACTATTATTTATAAGCCTAACATTAATCCAAATGTATGGGGTGCACCGTCAAAAAATGCTATTAAATTTGTTGGAAAATATGGAACTGATTATGATAGAGCTCCTGAAGAAAGAGTTAAACGTGCTGTATTAAATAATTTTGCAAACAGCGATGTTTTTTATGTTGCAAATGCAGGTGCATTGAATGGTATTTCGGGAACGTATTTTTATGTGAAAAATACACCTTTAGCAAACGAAAATAAATCTGGGGGTGAGAATTTGAAACCTAAATCTGTAGGTTTTGCTGTTTTGAGAGCTCAACTTGGAGATGAATATGAAACCCAGACTGATGCTTCAGGTTTTGCAAATCTGATTATTGAGAGGTATGACAAGATACTTGCAAAGGAAGAAACCAATTCAAGTAATGTTCTAACAAATCGAAATTTACTGTTGGGATCTAATGAGTCAAATGCTGCATTTGTAGCACAAGTTCAGAGTAAAATCGCAGAAATAAGGCCAGATATTGTTACTAATTTGGAGGTTTCTGAAAAGTACACACCTGATCCGAGTAAAACTTATGACACAGGAGATAAAAGTTCCACATCGGATTTTAAAGCCCAAGTTAATTTCACTGTTATAGAAAAATAGAATGGCGTAATAATTGGTAATTAGCTACTATGAAAAACATTTTAATACTTCTTACAACCATAATCACTTTGTATTCCTTTAAAAGGCTAGAGAGTGAAGATAAAGTTGCTTGGAAAAATTCTCAAACTCTTACTTGGCAAAATTTTAAAGCTCAAGCTGACAATGCTTCAAAGTTAGCTGCGCTTTCAACTTGTAAAATATCTACTAAAAATAATGTTAGAGATGACAGTGATAGTATTGAATTTATTATTGAGTCATATTTTGTCTCTAACGAATCATGGGTGAAATCTTCCGAGAAGAATGATTATTTATTAAAGCATGAGCAAGGGCATTTTGATCTTAATGAAATTTATGCAAGACAAATTAGGAAAGAACTAACAAAGACTAAATTTACTTTAGGGACTTTGAATCTTGTTTTTAAAGATATTGTGAAAAAGTATTTTAATCAATTAAATGCGGTTCAGGAATTATATGATTCAGAAACAAAACATTCAAAAGATAAAAAGAAGCAAGAGGAATGGAACATTAAAATATCGACTCAACTTAAGGAACTTAATTTGTATTCACCTTCAATTATTGTTGTACCTTATTAATTGCGATAGATGTCCTGAAATTTATATTGACTTATAATTAGTTCTTTGATAATTCTGTAATGGTTTCCATTTCCATCATAATGATACGTGTACCAAACTGGTTATACTGGTAAAGAGTCCTTTGGAATAACAGGCTGACTATCAGGCCTTTTCGAGTTTGTTATGATACCAGCGGCTACAGTTACGGCTTTAATGGAAAAGAGAAGGATGACGAGGTTAAAGGAAATGGAAACAGTTTGGATTTTGGAGGAAGGATATATGACTCTCGTTTAGGCA